>Ga0207891_1000056_pt1 | contig 131325 bp, 119 predicted proteins | sample LinPmetageLP50_FD_184061 | JGI IMG/M metagenome (GOLD analysis project Ga0207891, IMG submission 184061) | Marine viral communities from the Pacific Ocean - LP-50 (SPAdes) | ecosystem: Environmental > Aquatic > Marine > Oceanic | place: Pacific Ocean | collected 2011-08-27 | reverse complement strand
CGATTCCCCAGCGGCTATCCCGTCGGTGAGGTGATTGAAGTATCGATAGACCCAGGTAAACCGTTTGCTGAAGTTCGTGCCCGCCCCATGGCTCAGCTAGATCGCAGCCGCAACGTCTTACTGGTTTTCAGTGAGCAGAAGACTGAGGAGTAGCGCATGGAATCGCATGCGCATGGCTTGTGGTTTGTCGTTGTCACGATATTCATTGCTTTACTACTGAGTATTACCCCCCTTAGTCCTGATTTGTCTTGGGCTAGACCTGATTGGCTGTTACTTATATTAGTTTACTGGCTGCTGGCGCTTCCCGAGCGGGTCGGCGTTATTGTTTGCTGGCTTTGCGGCATTTTATTGGATGTATTGCAGGGCGGGGTATTGGGGCAAAACGCCTTTGCCTTCGCCGTGGTTGCTTACATCATACAAGTCTCCTATCAGCGCTTGCGGATGTTTAGTTTGCGCAAGCAGGCCGCCTTTGTTTTGTTACTCGAACTCTTCCATATTTTAGTTGATCAGTGGGCGCAAAATATAAATGGTGTTGCGCACACGCATTGGTTGGTATTTCTTCCCGCCTTAACAACCGGCTTATTGTGGCTATTTGTTCGACCAATAGTGGCATGGTGGCAGCGTTTGTTTGTGGTGTTTTAGCTTTGACGGCAAACATTGGAATCATTCTTGCGTCGGGATCACCGCGCCGCGCTGAATTACTCACGCAAATAGGGGTGAGCTTTCAGGTAGTCCCTGCCGATATTGACGAAACCCCCGTGCAGGGAGAAGCGGCGGATGCCTACGTTCAGCGCATGGCGAGTGAAAAAGCGGCGGCAGTGGCTAAACTTTTTCCAAATCGCCTTGTGTTGGCGGCAGATACGTCAGTTATTGTTGATGGCGAAATTTGGGGAAAGCCCTTAAGTCGTCAACATGCTAAGGTGATGCTAAACAGTTTAAGTGGTCGTTCTCATCAGGTAATGACGGCACTCGCAGTGCACTCGGCTGGTGGCGTTGAACAGGATTTAAGCGTGACCGAGGTCGTGTTCGCAGAACTTAGCGCAGTGCTAATTGATACCTATGTCGACAGCGGAGACGCCGATGACAAAGCTGGTGCCTATGGTATACAAGGCGCAGCGGGACGCTTTGTCAAACACTTGAGTGGTAGCTATTCTGGTGTAATGGGTTTGCCATTATATGAAACAGCGGTTTTGCTGGACAAAGCCGGAATGAAGTAGAGCTAGGGAATGAGTGAAGAGATTCTAATCAATGTAACACCGGTGGAAACTCGGGTGGCGGTGGTCGAAAACGGTGTGCTGCAAGAAGTGTACATCGAGCGCAGTCGTTCGCGAGGTATCGTCGGCAACATCTACCAAGGCAAAGTGGTGCGGGTGCTACCTGGTATGCAGGCAGCATTTGTTGATATTGGTTTAGAGCGCACAAGTTTTATTCACGCTTCTGACATCGCCAGCTTAGACACTGAAACTGGCGAGCATGCGGATATTCGCAGCAAAATTCGCGAAGGTCAGTTGCTCACTGTGCAAGTGAGTAAAGATCCTATGGGGACCAAGGGCGCGCGCTTAACGACGCGTTTGTCGGTATCTTCCCGGTATTTGGTCTATATGCCTGGCGCTGCGCATATTGGTGTTTCCCACCGGATAGACGATGAGGATGAGCGCCAGCGACTGCGCGACATGCTCGAGGCAGCCGCGCGGGTGGATGACGAAGACCTGCGCGATGGCTATATTTTGCGTACCGCGGCAGAGGGCGCGGGCGATGATGAAATGCTTGCCGATGTCCAGTTCTTAAAGCGCTTGTGGGCGGCGGTAGAGCGCCGCATGAAACGCGATACGGCGCCCAGCGTAATCTATGAAGACTTGCCCTTGTTTATGCGCACAATGCGTGACTTGGTGCGGCCGGGCTTGGAAAAAATTCGTATTGACTCCCGCGAGAGTTTTCAACGGGTCGCCGAATTTGCCGAGGATTATCTGCCGGAGATCAGCTCGCAGCTTGAATATTATCCCGGTGAGCGGCCTATATTTGACCTCTATGGGGTAGAAGACGAAATTCAAAAAGCCCTTGGGCGCAAGGTGGAGCTTAAGTCCGGCGGTTATTTGATTATCGATCAAACCGAGGCTATGAGTACCATCGATATTAATACCGGCGCTTTCGTTGGTCATCGCAATCTAGAAGAAACCATATTTAAAACTAATCTTGAGGCCGCGGCGGCGTTGGCTCGCCAACTGCGGCTGCGAAATCTCGGCGGAATTATTATTATCGATTTCATCGATATGAAAGACCCTGAACATCGCCGCCAAGTGCTTCGTGCACTCGAGCGGGCAATGGAAAAGGACTACGCCAAAACGTCGATTACGGGCGTCTCTGAGTTGGGTTTAGTAGAAATGACCCGCAAACGTACCCGCGAAAGTCTTGAGCACATTCTCTGTGAGACCTGTCGCTACTGTCACGGTAGAGGTTCGCTTAAGTCGCCTGAAACTGTGTGTTACGAAGTTTTCAGGGAGATTTTACGAGAGTCACGGGCGTATGAGAGTAAGCGCTTGCTGGTGTTGGCGTCTCAGGAGGTAGTCGATCGACTGCTCGACGAAGAGTCGGCCAATGTCGCTGATCTTGAGGAGTTCATCGGCGCGAGTATTCGCTTTCAGGTAGAGGCGGTATATACCCAGGAGCAATATGATGTTGTTTTGCTTTAATGGGAGCCGTTGTTGACTGTGGGTGATTACTGATGCTGGTGCGGGCAGTTCGCCAACTTTACGCCTTGCTCTGGGGTGCTGCCTTGGTGCTACTGGTGGTGTTGGCCTTGTATGCTAGCCTTGGCCGCCAGTACATTGGTTTGGTCGACCGCTACCAGCAAGATATTTTTGAGTTTATTGAAGGTTTTAGCGGTATTCAAATGCAGGCGGCCAGCCTCCAGGGAAGCTGGTCTGGTCTGTCTCCTGTTATAGACGTAAGCGATTTTCGTCTTGGCAGTCACGCTGCCGTTCATCTCGATCACGCTCGCATAGAAGTCGATGTCTTGTCCTCACTGCTGACGGGTACGCCAAAAGTACGTCAAATACAGGCAGGCACGCTCAGTATCGAGTTCGCGCAAGACCGAGAGGGGCGTTGGCAGGTACCGGGGTTGGTTGCGGATGATGCTGCTAGCGGCAGTCCAGATATGTTGATTGATTCGGTGTTGGGCGTCCGCAATGCCACCTTGGGTTTGTTTGCGGTCACGCTCAATTATGCAAACGGCGACGTAAAATATATTAGTAGTCGAGATTTTTCTCTGCGTAGCGACGACAAATTTCGACGGGTGTTTGCGCAGTTAAATACCGACAGCGATGGTGATATTCAAATGTTGCTGGAAGCTTACGGTGACCCCCGCAACACCGAAAAATTCAATGGCAGTGCCTATATGGTCATCGATGGCAGTCGGCTGTCGGCTATTGCGCCAATATTTCAGCAGAGTGCGCCCTTGTTTGACAGTGAGGTCAGCGGCGAGATCTGGATGAGCTGGCGACGAGGCCAGCGCATAAGTTTGAGCGGCGTGCTCAATGCACCAAAATTGGCTGTTGGGGTTTTGTGGGGCGCAGAAGACGACTTTTTAGAAGACGTAAATATGCGCTTTGCCGGCAGCCACCGCGATGGATTTTGGCGAGTTAGCTTTACCGAGTTTGACGCCCAGTGGCGGGAGCATCGCCTAGATTTGGCTGGTGTTTCGGTGCGTCATCCCGAGGATAAGCTGTGGCGATTTACCTTACCGCAGTTAGAGGTGGCAGCGACAAACGCCCTTCTTACGGAAAGTGATATTTTGCCCGAGCATTTACAAGGGGTGTTGAGCGATTTAGCGCCGACTGGGCTGCTAGATCATATTGAATTTGACCTTATTACTGGCGATTCCGGTGTCGATAGTTTTGCGCTCAGGGCTGAAGCGGTGGATCTCAGTGTGCAGGCATGGCAGGGTGCACCCGGTGCCGAGGGCCTGACGGGTTATCTTGAAATAGGCCCTCAGCAGGGATTGTTGATGGTGGATTCTGAGGCTTTATCCCTGTCATTTCCGCATTTGTATGAGAAGGCATTTGCGCTAGATGATGTTAAGGCTGAACTGCGCTGGAGCTATGATGATCAGCGCCTAAATCTGTACAGCGGTTTAATCAATGCTGAAAGTAACGGCAAGACCTTGTCTGCACTGCTGCGATTGGATTTGCCCTTACACAAAGACGCTGTGCCCGACCCAGCGATGACACTGATTATCGGTGCGCGCGATATCGATGCCAGCGAGCACGACAGCTACACGCCGAATGTGCTCAGCGATGGATTGCATACCTGGCTGGCAGAGAGTATCCGCGCCGGTCGTGCCACCACAGCGGGATTTATTTATCACGGTTCATTATTAGCCCACGCAGAGCAGCATCCATCGGTGCAGTTGGATCTTGATCTTGAGAATGTTGAGTTGCGTTTTCAGAGCGATTGGCCAGCAGTCCACGCTGAAAAAGCGTCGTTGCTGATCGACAATGCCAATGTTGTAGCTCAGTCAAACTCGGCAATCATAAATGGTTTGTCGCTTGGTCCCTTAGATGTTCGGGTCGCGCCATTGGCAAAGGGGGATGCAGCGCTAGATGTCGCGACTAGCGCGAACCCGAATTTCGCGCAGATAAAGAGTTTGCTCATAGATACGCCCCTGCACTCTTATCTTGGCAATACCTTTGATTCGTGGACCGGTGAAGGTGATGCAACGGTAGACTTCGGCTTGCACTTGGCGTTCGTTGGTGAGCTTATCCCCAAAGTGCGCGTTGATACAGATCTTGATATTAAGATATTGGGTTTGCCTGATTTTCGTTTGGCACTGAGCGATGTGAAGGGGCATTTGCACTACGATTCTGACGAGGGGCTCAGCAGTAATAAATTGCAAGCCAATGTGTTTGAGCGACCAATTAGCGGCACCATAAATCAGAATGGAAGCCAGGTTGATGTGGCGCTCGCTACTCATCTTGCGACTAAAGATATTGAGCAGTGGTTGCAAACTCCGGTGCTGCAATTTTTCAATGGCAGTAGCGATGTTCAGCTGCATATTCAGGCGGGAGGTGATGATCCCAGTCTCAAGCTTACGTCTGACTTACAGGGAGTGGAAATTTCTCTGCCGCAGCCGTTCTATAAGGCTCCCGAGGCGGTGCAGGCGCTAACGGTAGTACTGCCGTTTGGCGAAGAGCCGTTGCTGCGGCTGGCAATTAACAATCAATTTAATCTAAGTTTGGGCATAAGCGACGGTGCGGTATTCGGTGCTAACTTGACGCTGGGTAGTGGTGATATCGCCAGCGTTATGCCTAGGCCCCTGTTGGGTCAATTTAATGTTGATGGTGTTGTTGAATTCGCAACCTTTGAGCATTGGCAACAGATTGCTAATCAATATCTGGCATCTGCTGAGCCGGGAGATGGTGCTGGATTGGTCTTATCCGTCAATGAGTTAAAGTTTGGTGCGGTCGATATTTTTGATCAATTGTTAACGGATGTGCGGCTGACACTTAGTGAAAATGTTGAACGTTGGCAGTTGCAAGTCGACAGCCAACAACTGGCTGGCGAGCTGGTGTTTCCTCGAAACAGTTCGTTAATGGTTACGTCGATAGCCTTACAAAAATTAGATTTGCCTGCTTTTAGTGAGCGGCCTGGATCGGGCGTGGAGGAGCTTGATCCGCGGACATTAATGAATGCCGATGTGGATATTGATCAGCTTACGGTTGGCGGTAAAGCATGGGGAAGTGTCGGTTTTGATCTGCGCACAGATGATTACGGAGCCCATTTCAATGCCCTGCGGGGAGAGCTTCGAGGTATTTCACTTGCGCCGCAAAGCGGTGAAAGCAGTTTACATTGGCTTCGTCACGACAGCGGTAGGCAGGTATCTCAGTTGCAAGGACAGTTTGCGGTGCAAAACTTGGGATCGGTGCTGACGGGCTTAGGCTATTCCAAAGTGATGGAAACAAAGCGCGGCGAATTCGATGTTGATATTTCCTGGTCGAGTTCACCGATGAGTTGGGATATTTTGCGCAGCGATGGTGATTTTAGTTTTAGCTTCGAGGATGGTCGTTTTCTAAAAAGTTCAGATGCGGCCAGCGGCGCTTTACGAGTATTTAGTATTTTTAATATGGCTAATATAATTCGGCGTTTGAAGTTTGATTTTCGCGATGTGTTTAGCAAAGGTATTTATTTTGATTCTATGCGCGGCAGTCTGACGCTAAACGAGGGCATTGTGCGCCTGAATACGCCTTTAGATATCAAGGGCCCGTCTAGTCGCTTCCAGATGACTGGAAATATTAATTTGACCACCGACGTTCCCGATCTTCGCCTGGTGGCAACATTGCCAGTGGGTAGTAATTTACCTTGGGTGGCGGCGCTTGTCGGTGGTTTGCCTGCGGCGGCTGGCGCCTATGTGGTTAGCAAGGTGTTTGAAGAGCAGGTCGATAGTTTTTCAAGTGCGGTCTATGATATTTCTGGCACCATTCAACAGCCCGAGTTGACGTTCAAAAAGATCTTCGATGTGGATAATGACGACGTTCAACAAGCTTCACCTGAGGTCAGTGAAACTCTTGAGTGATCGGTTACTTAGTAGCTCATGAGCTAATTGTTGTGGGGGTAGATTATGGCTAGATCGACGTCGTTAGTGAAAGTTTCCGCGCTGCAAATGGTTTCTAGCAGTGATTTGGCTGTGAATTTACTGCGTGCTGAAAGGTTAATAGCGGAGGCAGCAAATGGCGGTGCAAAACTGGCCGTGTTGCCGGAGAATTTTGCGCTGTTTGGCAGTAAGCGAATTTTTGATCTAGCTGTTCAAGAAGCTGCTAGCGGTGATTTGCAATCACAACTAGCCCATTTAGCTGCGAAATATAAATTAACGCTGGTTGCCGGTACCGTGCCAACCCCCGCTCCCGACGGGCGGGTATATGCGACGTCATTCGTTTACGGGCCAGACGGATGTTGCCTTGGTCAGTATCGAAAAATGCATTTATTCGATGCTGACGTCGCCGATGCTCAGGGTAGTTATCGAGAGTCGGACAGCTACGCACCGGGTGATGATGTGGTCGTGCTCGATACGCCGCTCGGTCGAATAGGTGTTGGTATTTGCTACGATTTGCGCTTTCCCGAACTATTTCGTCAGATGTTTGAATTAAAGGCCGATATTGTTGTTCTGCCCTCGGCGTTTACGCGCAGTACCGGGTGGGCGCATTGGTTGCCATTGTTGCGCGCCCGCGCGATAGAGAATCAATGTTTGGTGGTGGCGGCGAATCAAGGTGGTGTGCATGACGCCAAGCGTCAAACATCAGGTGGTTCTGTAATTATAGATAGTTGGGGGAGGGTGTTAGCTGAGGCAGGTCTTGGAGAGGTATGTATTCTCGCAGATTATGATTCAGCTGAGCAGAATGCGCTGCGTCTAAGGATGCCGGTCGCCCAGCATCGCCGTTTATAAAACGTTCCACTTAGTTTTTGGGCAAGTGCTCTTGCAGTTCTTTTAAGTATTGAAATAATTTGCGTTTGGCTGCGGGGGGCTTGTTGGCTTTCGCATCTTTGCCAATTTGTAAGATCAGTGTTCTGAGTCGCTGACGATCTGCGTCCGGGAATTGCGCGACTACTTTCTCTATCGCTGGTAACCCTTCTTCAACGATGTCATCTCGCAGGTCTTCCAAACGATGGAAGGCGCGCGCTAGTTCACGCTGTCCTTCTTCACGCTTAGTTAAGCCCGCCTCTATTTCGCTGAGGTCGATGCCGCGCATCAACTTGCCAATGTACTGCAACTGGCGGCGTAAGCCTTCTCGGCTGGTTAGGCGTCGTGCAGTTGCGATGGCCTCGCTAAGATGCTCGTCACGGATGGGTATCTTGGCTAACTCGTTATTACTGAGCTTGACCAGTTTTTCACCGAGCTCCTGCAGAGCCTGCATTTCTTTTTTTAGCGCCGTTTTACTGGGGCGTTCTAATTCTGATTCGGTCACGTTGCGATCCGTTTAATTCATTTAATATTGTTGGATTAAGCTAGCCGTAAAAATAGCTGGCGAGTCCGAGGAACGATAAAAAGCCAATGACGTCAGTCACGGTGGTAAGCACCACGCCACCTGCCAGAGCTGGGTCTATATTCAATGATTTCATCGCTAGCGGCAGTACTGCGCCAGCGAGAGCCGCAGTCAGTAAGTTAATAATAATCGCGGCACCGATTATGCCGCCCATTAAGGGGTCGTCAAACCACAGGGTGGTTGCACCGGCAACGATGATCGCCCAAACCACCCCATTAATGGCGCCGACTGCGATTTCGCGATTGATCAGCCAGCGGCTGTTGTCGCGGCTGATATGCCCCAATGCCATACCGCGAATGACCACGGTGAGTGTTTGGGTGCCGGCAACGCCGCCCATGCTTGCCACTATTGGCATTAATACGGCGAGAGCGACTACTTTTTCGATGGTGCCTTCGAATAGATTAATTACCGCCGAGGCGATAAACGCGGTGAGCAAATTAATACCTAGCCACACGGCGCGGCGTGGCGCGGTGGTGAGAACGGCGGCAAAGGTATCTTCGTCCTCGTCCAAACCCGCCATACTCATTAATGAGTGGTCAGATTCTTCACGGATAACGTCGACGACGTCATCTATAGTGATACGGCCTAGCAGCAGGCTGTTGTCATCGACGACGGGGGCCGATACCCAGTCGTGTCTTGCGAAGAGCGTGGCGACCTCGCGCGAGGACATGCGAGCGGGGATGGGTTCCACCTCGGTGTCCATTATTTCTCGAACTGTGACGCTGGGGTCGGATACCAATAGTTTACGCAGTGATAGCACGCCGATGTACTGATCGTTGCGATTGACCACCAGTAAGCTATCGGTCATTTCTGGTAGTTGTTCGTGGCGACGCAGATAACGCAATGCCACGTCTAGAGTAATATTTGGTCGTACGGTAATGGTGTCGGTGTTCATCAAACCACCGGCACTGTCCTCGTCGTAGGACAGGACGTGCTCGACTCGAATCCGATCTTGATGATCCATTGAGTCGAGAACTTCACGAATTACACGGTCGGGCAGCTGCTGGAGTATATCCGCGATATCATCCGCTTCCAGGCCTTCGGTAATAGTCGCGACTTCTTCCGCGTCCATTTGACGCAGGAACTGGCTTTGAACTTCATCGTTAAGATGCTGGAGAATGTCGCCTTCATTCTCGATGTCGATCAGCTGCCACAGTACGCTACGAATTTTATGCGGTGTGGATTCTATTAAATGGGCAGCGTCAGCAGGGGGCAAACCGTTTAACATACGACGGATTTGCAGAAAGCCCCCCGAACCCAAAGCTTCGTTTAGGGTTTTGAGTTGGCTCTCGGTTTGAAGCTTGTCAGCAGTCTGGGCCATACCTATCCCTAGCGTTTTATATAGGAGACTAGATTTACCTGAGCCATTAGGTGAAAAGAGAGTCTTGGTTAATTATCCTTTAAAGTGCTCTCTGCAACAATCCACAGCAGTCGGCTACTAGCATAAATAAGTCATATTACGCTTATTATTCTGCTTCGCCGAAACGTTGAGAGATAATATCGAGCACAGCAGATAGAGCTTCTTGTTCATCGCCACCATCGCAGCGCACGGTAATTTCGGTGCCTTTGCTAGCGGCTAACATCATCACGGCCATAATGCTTTTACCGTCGACCGATTTGTCATTGATACTGATTTGAATATTGGCGGCAAATGCGCCTGTCGTTGCGACTAGCTTTGCGGCTGCGCGGGCATGTAAGCCGAGCTTGTTAATGATTATTGTATTGGACTCGACCATCGTGGGTACTCTAGTGTAGTTCGCGATGGCGAACTTGCAGGTCTGGATGTGTCTTACGCAAGGCCTTGGCAAGCGTTTCAACCATGTATACTGAGCGATGTTGACCGCCCGTGCAACCGATGGCGATGGTGAAATAGCTGCGGTTGCTCGCCTCGATTTTAGGTAGCCAATGCTGCAAATATTGCAGAATGTCGTCGTGCATCAGTATCACGTCTGCTTGGCTGCTCAAGTAGTTCTGTACTTCACTGTCTTGTCCAGTGAGCGTGCGAAGTCCATCTTGCCAGTGCGGATTGGGTAGCATGCGAAGATCGTAAACTAGGTCGGCATCAATCGGAAGGCCGCGTTTAAACCCGAATGATTTCAATTGTACGGCGAGCTTGCTGGCATCTACCCCCAAAATACGATCGCGAATAGCTGCGCGTAGTTCGTGCACCGTCATGTCACTGCTGTCGATAGCTAGTGACGCCTCAACCACGATGGGTTCGAGCAGTGTTGATTCAAGCTTTATTGCATCGGCAAGAGGCAGTGAATCGGTGGTTAGCGGATGCCGGCGTCGCGTTTCACTAAAGCGTTTTATTAACTTATCGTCGCCCGCATCTAAAAATACGATGCGCAGGTGGGCGTGTTTTTTAACTTCGTCGCACAGTGATTTAAATCGAGCTAATTCATCCTGAGAGTTGCGAGCATCAATGCAGACAGCGACTTGCTTGTGGACTTTTAGAGGGCTTTGCGAAAGCTCGCGGACCAGTGCGGGAAGCAGTGACACCGGTAAATTGTCGATAGCATAAAAGCCTTCGTCTTCTAATTGGTGGAGGGCCGTACTTTTCCCGGAGCCCGATCGACCGCTTAGAATGATGAGTTCCATTTTAGCTTGCTATCGCGCGCTTGAATAAGACTTCGGTGTTCTCGGCGCTGCGCAACTTACTGCGGTAATCGGCTTCATTGAACGCGGTCGCTAGTGCGCCAAGTACTTTTAAATGCTCGTCGTGGGCCTCGGCGGGCACAATAAGCGCGAATATAAGATCGACGGGCTCATCATCGACGGCCTCAAAATCAATGGCCTGTTCTAATTTGAGCAACATGCCGGTGATTTGAGTGCAGCGGCTGCTGCGGCAGTGTGGGATGGCGACACCGTGGCCTAAGCCTGTACTGCCTAGGCGTTCGCGGGCGAGCAATTCATTAAATAACTCGTCCGCATCAAATTCTGTGTTATCTGCTGCAATACCGGCAGCGATATATTCAAGTAAGCGTTTTTTGCTGGTAACGGACGCACCGTATTCGGTGCGCCCTTCTGTGAGTATTGAGTCAAGTGTCATGATAATTACGTGGTTAACTTCAGTGAGTATCGCGGGGTCTTAGCGACCCAGCGACTTTTCTTTGTGTTTGATTAATTGGCGATCAAGTTTGTCGGTCAGACTGTCAATTGCAGCATACATATCCTCTGATTCACAAGTAGCAAATAGGTCTGCACCTGCAACGTGTACGGTTGCCTCGGCCTTTTGAACGAGTTTTTCTACCGTCAGAGTGACATCGGTGTTGGTGATATTGTCAAAGTGTCGCTGCAGTTTTGTGAGTTTATTGTTTACATAATCGCGGAGGGCGGGGGTAACGTCTACGTGATGACCACTTACAGTAATCTGCATATATTGCTCCTTCATCGCTAAAAAATGCTGGCGCCTCGCGGCGAGTTGCAACGTGCGGCGATCGTTAGATCACCACATTGTGAGATCTATGCACGAATTTCTTTTTGCCCGCTGGCTGCGGCATAAAGGGCAGTTAATTGGATATGGATTAATATCCTCATGTTTGCACTTTTCCTCGCCAGAGAACAAAATTCCGGCTCGTGTATGGCTCTCTTTAAACTAGTCGTTTCCGCTCATTAGAGGGCGGAATGACCAGTGATTCTCTGTATTTTGCAATGGTTCGCCGCGCAACTTGAATACCTTGTTCGGCGAGTAAGTCTGTGATTTTACTGTCGCTTAAAGGTTTGCGAGGGTTTTCCGCCGCAACCAATTTTTTAATCAGTGCCCGTATTGCTGTGCTCGAGCATTCGCCGCCAGTATCTGTAGATACATGACTTGAAAAGAAGAACTTTAGTTCAAAAATTCCGCGTGGCGTGTGCATGTATTTTTGGGTGGTTACCCTCGAAATAGTGGATTCATGCATGCCGACCGCCTCGGCAATATCGTGCAAAACCAGAGGCTTCATGGCTTCTTCGCCATATTCCAGGAAGCCGCGTTGGTACTCGACGATTTTTGTAGCTACTTTCATCAGGGTTTCATTGCGACTGATTAAGCTTTTAATGAACCAGCGTGCTTCCTGGAGATTGTCGCGAATATAGTCATTGTCACTGGCGTTGCTACTCTGCCGAGCCATTGACGCATACTGCGCATTGATTTGAATTTTTGGCGCAATATCGGGGTTTAGCTCTACCAACCAGCGCCCCTCTTTCTTGCTTACGAACACATCGGGAATAACGTACTCGGTGTCATCACTGCCTATCGCGTTGCCGGGAGTCGGATCTAGTGACTGAATAAGCTTTAGGATATCGCGTAGCTGATCTTCTTTTAAACGGCAGCGACGCATAATTTGATTGTAGTCGCGATTGCCGAGTTGAGCCATATATTGGCTTACGACTAAACACGCCTCATCGACGTAGGGCGTGTTGCGTGGCATTTGTTTGAGTTGAATCAACAGGCATTCTTGTAGATCTCGACCACCTACGCCTGGTGGGTCGAATTGTTGGATGAGGTGTAATACCGCATTTACTTCTTCTATCTCTATCGCGTCGTTGTCAAAGCCTTCTACAAGCTCTTCTGGATTGACGGTAAGTCTGCCTTTTTCATCGATGGCATCGATGATGGCGTCGGCGATCATTTGGTCTATATCGGACAGGCGGCTTAAGTTGAGTTGCCAGCGCAAATGATCTTGCAGGGAATCTGAGCTCGAGTGTCGATAGTCGTTGTTGTAGTCACTATCCTCACCAGAGGAGCTACTGCCGGAACCGCTACCGCTGGTTTGAAATACGTCGTCCCACTGGCTGTCCACCGGAAGATCTTCTGGAATATCACTGCGTTCAGCCCATTCGGTGTCGGCTTCAGGCTGAGGCGTTTCTATTTCATTGTCACCCGCTTTTTCGGGCTTTTTGGGTTCGGCTGAGGTGGGTTCGGTGTTGACCTCAATATCGCCGTCGTCGTCGCTGATTTCTAGCAGGGGGTTGGAGTCGAGAGCGGATTGGATTTCTTGTTGGAGGTCTAGAGTAGACAACTGTAATAAACGAATCGCCTGCTGCAGCTGGGGTGTCATTGTCAGGCTTTGGCCGACTTTTAGCTGTAGCGATTGTTTCATAGGCTATGGTTTCTACAACATGATTTAAGTGGTAACGCGAACGGTGTTTTGTTCTACCGGCAATTAAATGCCTCAATGTCAGTGTAGTCGTGACACCGATTCCCTGCAATACCTGTGCCGATTCATTTGTAAGGAACATTACTTACAATGTAAATTTGTCACCTAGGTAAATATCGCGAACGATCTGGTTGTTTAGCACCGTTTCGGCGTTGCCTTCAGCGACGATGCGGCCCTCTCCCACAATGTAGGCTTTATCGCAAATGTCTAAGGTTTCACGGACGTTGTGGTCGGTGATTAATACCCCAATCCCCCGTGCCTGCAGGTGTCTAACAATATTTTGAATGTCGTTAACGGAGATAGGATCGACGCCAGCAAAAGGCTCATCCAGTAAAATAAAGCTGGGTTCGGTGGCGAGTGCGCGAGCAATTTCTACCCGTCGACGCTCGCCGCCAGATAGCGCCATACCCTGGGATTTGCGGATATGCGTAATGTGGAACTCCTGCAGGAGTGCCTCAAGCTTATCTTTGCGCTGACTGCGATTTAGATCGCGTCTGGTTTCCAAAATGGCCATGATGTTGTCGGCCACGCTAAGTTTGCGAAAGATGGACGCTTCCTGGGGTAAATAACCTACACCGTGTTTTGCGCGGCCTTGAATCGACAGCTTAGTGAGGTCGCGGTCATCGAGCTGAATACTGCCGCGATCAGCGTTGACAATGCCCACGATCATGTAGAAACAGGTGGTTTTGCCTGCGCCGTTCGGGCCCAGTAAGCCGACGATTTCACCGCTACTAATCGTCAGCGACACATCCTTAATAATTTCGCGGCCTTTGTAGGCTTTGGCGAGGTTCTTAGCTTGTAAAACAGGCATGGTTATTGGGTTCCCTCTGCGGCAGGTGTTGGCGCCGCGTTGCTGCTTTCTGGGCTTGGGCTAGGTTCGGCAGCGCCTTTGTTATCGCCACTAGCGGGTGCGTCATCTGGCGCCGCTTGGGGTTGTAGCGTCATTTTGACGCGATTGTCTTTTTCATTGCTGCCGCCGTCAGCTATTACCATTTGCTTACGGCCGCTGTAGACGACTCTATCGCCCGAGATCTTGGAGCCCTGGTGGGTGATTGAAGCATTTCCTTGCAGCAGTATTTCTTCTTGCTGCAAGCTGTATTCAATACGCTGCGCGCTGGCAATAACCACGCCTTCTTCTGCGCGCGGTTGCTGTTCAAAATACGCGGGGCTGCCTTCGGCGATCACCTTTTCTACTTTGCGATCAGACTCGACGATAGTGAGCTTGTCAGCGCGAATTTTTAATGAGCCCTGGCTCATATTGACATTGCCGATATAGATACCCTGATTATTCTCGTATATCGCGCGGTCAGAGCTCAGGTTGATCGCTTTTTTGCGATCATCGGGAAGGCTGACTGCGATTTGGCTTACAGCGAGGAAAAGCGCGGCAGCAAGTGCGGCTTTAGTAGGGCTCATAGCGACCTTTTACCTGGTTTAGCAGTTCAACGCGCTCATCTTTCAGGCTGGCTTGCATGCCGATTGAGTTTGTTTTGCCGTTGCGTAATTTGAGCGTAAGCGCCAGTGACGTGCTTACCTCACTATTTTCAAGATTAATATTTAGTGCTTCTGTGGAAATTTCCGCCTGGCGAATTAGGTCTTTCACAATGACGGTATTTTCTAGTGTTAGTTGTTCGCCATTTTGTGAAAGTCGTCCCGACTGCGCGCTCGCGGTCCAAGGGCGCTGCTCGGCGATATTACCGATATAGTAGGGCTTTTGTAAGGTGATTGAACCGTCGGAAATTAGGCGCTCGGCGCTATTTGCTCGCCATTGATAGGCTATATCGCCGTTGCTGCTGTATTTAATGCCATTGACGTTAGTCAGGTGTGAGTCGGCATCGGGCGTGGCTTCAAATTGCTCTGTAATACTGAGCTTGCCGCTCTCGCTGTATTGAGTTAAATACACTACTGTCCCTGCTAGCGCGGTTATTGCCGATAGCACCGAAAGTAGTGTGAAAAAGTTAAAGCCTTTCATATTTAAAGGTATTGCTCTAGGGCGTCATTTAGCTTGCCTTGAGCCTTGAGAATGAGCTCGCATATTTCTCTTATCGCGCCATTGCCGCCCGCAGCTTTGGTTTGCCAATCGGCGTGACGAGCAACGTAGTAATGGCCGTTGGCTACGGTAATACCTAGACCAGCCTGGCGAATAGCAGAGAGGTCGGGCAAATCGTCGCCGACGTAGGCAATTTCTTCGAAGCTAAGTCCAAGGTCGCTTCGCAGCTCTTCGAGGGCAACGAGTTTGTCTTCGCGGCCCTGGTAGATTAATTCAATTTTAAGTTCTGCCGCGCGCCGTTTAAGCAGCTCCGAGCTGCGACCGGTTATAATAGCCGGCTTGATACCCGCATCGCGCAGTAATTTTATTCCTAAACCGTCGAGGATGCTAAAGGCCTTTATTTCCTCGCCGCTGTTGCCAAAATAAAGACTGCCGTCGGTTAGTACCCCGTCGACGTCCATCGCCAATAGTTTGATGGGTTTTGCTTTCTCGATAACGCTCTGCATTGCTTCTATATTCTCTATGCGACGCCTGCTTTTAGCAGGTCGTGAGTATGGATAACGCCGACTGGTTTGTGTTCGCTATCGACGGCCACCAGAACAGTAATTTTGTTATCTTCCATAATACGCAGCGCTTCTGCGGCCATCGTGCCGGGGCGGATGGTACGGCAATTGCGAGTCATAATGTCATCAATTGGGCTGCTGTGTATATCTATGCCGCGATCAATAGCTCGGCGTAAGTCGCCGTCTGTAAATATGCCGGCCAGCGCGCCCGATTTATCTACTACTGCAGTCATACCCAAACCTTTGCTGCTCATTTCCAGTAGAGCGCTGCTTAAGGCGCAGCCTAACTCAACGGAGGGTATGGCGGCGCCAGTATGCATTATGCTGTCGATTTTTAGCAGTAGTCGTCTGCCCAGTGCGCCACCGGGGTGAGACATTGCAAAGTCATTGGCCGTGAAACCGCGAGCCTCTAAAAGCGCAATCGCGAGAGCATCTCCCATTACGAGCGTTACCGTTGTACTGGATGTGGGGGCAAGATTGAGTGGACATGCTTCTTCGCTAACGCCTACGTTTAAGTGTACATCCGCGGTTGTGGCCAGTTCTGAGTCTGGTTTGCCTGTTAACGCAATGACGGGTACAGCGAGCAGTTTCAACAGCGGTAAAATAGTGATGAGTTCTGCAGTGGTCCCAGAATTAGAAAGGGCGATGACCACATCGCCAGCGGTGATCATTCCTAAATCGCCGTGACTGGCTTCACCGGGGTGAACAAAAAAAGCGGGGGTGCCGGTGCTGGCCAGGGTCGCCGCAATTTTATTGCCGATGTGCCCAGATTTGCCCATGCCGGTGACAACCACGCGGCCTTTGCATGCCAGTAAAATATCGCAGGCGCGTTCAAACGAGTCGTCGATCCGGTCAATTAAGACACTAACGGCGTCACGCTCCATGGTGATTACGCGTTGCGCTGACCCAATAAAGCTAGAATTATTGCTCACTCAGAATACCTTAGGTAGTTTGCGTCGCCCGTTCAGCTGGCGCTAATCCTGTGTATGATAATTTCCAATGTGACAAATTAACAGGTTTAGCTAAGGTCTGAATTGGGAGTCATTGGCGTAAAATGGGGTCTTAGCTCGCAGTTGCCCGTATTTTATTGGTAATGAAGCACGGATAAAAATTAAGGGGATGGTATGTGTAAAAAAATAGTAGTGGCATTATTTATGGTGTTTGGCCTGTTTTCACAGAGCTTTGCCGCCGACAAAGGCCCCTATGAGGTAGTTGCAGACACTACCCAAGAGTTGGTCAAAGTGATTGAGGATGCGCGTGGTTACATTGACACTGATCCGCAGCGCTTTACCAATGAAGTTCGGCGCATTATGGACGAAGTGGTGGACTTTCAAAGTTTTGCGCGGGGTATTATGGGTAAATATGGCAGTCGTGGTTACTACGAAAGCCTAAAAACGGAAGCCGAGCGTGCGCAGTTTCGCGAGCGCGTAATTCGGTTTACCGATAGTTTTAAAGACGGATTGATCAATACGTATTCAAAAGGCTTGCTTGGCTTTAATGGCAATCGTATTGAAGTGTTGCCATTGGCCGACGATGTGGATTTGTCAGGTAGCGTTGGTGTGCGCCAAGATATTTACGGTGAGCGCGCTAAGCCATATCAAGTTGTCTATACGCTTCGCCAAGGTTCAGATGGTGTCTGGAAATTGCGCAACGTGATTATTGAGGGCTTGAATTTAGGTCGGATTTATCAAAATCAGTTTAACGCCGCAGTTAAACAATATAATGGCGACATAGATAAGGTTATTGCGAACTGGACGGTTGCGCCGCAAGAGGTGATGGAAAAAACCGCAGAGTAACCTTCTTTTAATAGGCGAGGCGAGCCCTGACTAGGGTTTCGCCTCGCCATGTTCTCCGCAATTGCGTACAATTCCGCGCTTGTGCAAAGTAGTGGTAGGTAAGAGCGGGATGGGCATGCAAGTAGAACATATCGAACAGCGTCTTTTAGAGCATTTTCCCAGTAGTGAAGTTGCCGTGAATGGTGATGGCAGCCATTTTGACGTGCGCGTTGTTAGTGATGCCTTTGCCGGATTACGTGCGGTAAAGCGTCAGCAGCTTGTCTATGCTGCAGTCAATGATTGGATTCGGGATGGCTCTTTACACGCCATTAATATTAAAGCGTTGACCCCCGACGAAGCCCAATCTTAAGGCTAAGCGGAATTTCCAGGAGATTTCATGGATAAGTTGCTTATAACCGGCGGCGGGCCGTTGGCCGGCGAGATTCGTGTTTCCGGTTCAAAAAATGCAGCGCTGCCTATTTTGGCGGCTACATTATTGTCTAGCGAACCGGTGATGATTCGCAATCTGCCGCATTTGCATGACATTACCACCATGATTGCGCTACTGCGCAGCATGGGAACCGAATTGATTGTCGATGAAAATCTCGGCGTCGAAATTAATGGTTCAACAACCACCAAAACGACTGCCCCATACGAGTTGGTGAAAACCATGCGGGCCTCGATTTTAGTCTTGGGGCCCTTGTTGGCACATTTTGGCCATGCTCGGGTTTCTTTTCCTGGTGGTTGCGCTATCGGCAGCCGCCCGGTTGATCAGCATTTGCGTGGTTTAGAGGCCATGGGTGCGATAATTGATGTCGACGCCGGATATATTACGGCAACGGCACCCGAAGGTGGTTTGCGCGGCGCCCATGTCTTGTTTGATATGGTCACTGTTGGCGGCACTGAAAATGTCTTGATGGCCGCAGCACTGGCGAAAGGGCGCACGGTTTTAGAAAATGCCGCGCGAGAGCCCGAAATCGTTGATTTGGCAAACTGTCTTATCGCGATGGGAGCCAAGATCAGTGGGCACGGTAGTGCGACAATAATTGTTGACGGTGTAGAGCGTTTACATGGCTGCACCTATTCAGTTATGCCTGACCGCATTGAAGCCGGCACGTATTTGGTGGCAGCGGCGGCGACCCGGGGATCTATACGCTTGCGCGGAATAGGGCCTGAAACGCTAGAGGCAGTATTGGTAAAGCTCGTTGAGGCGGGTGCAAAAGTTGAATCCGGTGAAAATTGGATTACCCTCGATATGGAAGGGCGTCGGCCAAAAGCAGTTAATATTAAGACCGTCCCGTACCCGGGTTTTCCCACAGATATGCAGGCGCAGTTTACCGCGATGAATGCGGTTGCCGATGGGGTTTCCCATGTTACTGAAACCATATTTGAAAACCGCCTAATTCAAACCCATGAAATGAATCGAATGGGCGCTAAAATTAGTATAGAAGGCAATACCGCCATGATTACCGGCACCGAGCGTTTGAAAGCGGCGCCAGTTATGGCCAGTGATTTGCGCGCGTCGGCAAGTCTTGTAATTGCCGGTTTGGTTGCGGATGGGGATACGCTTGTGGATCGCATCTATCATATAGATCGTGGCTATGAATGCATTGAAGAGAAATTTCTTGCGCTCGGGGCCACTATTCGTCGCGTTGCCAATTAAATGCTTTACGGTACCTGGAGTTAATTTGTGGATCAGCCGGTTACTATTGCGCTCACCAAAGGGCGTATCTTAAAAGAAACTCTGCCATTGTTGGCGGAGGCGGGCATCGTGCCCGCCGAAGATATAAGCAGCAGTCGCAAGCTGATTTTTGAGACTAACCATTCACATATTCGTTTGATTGTTATTCGCGGCACCGATGTACCGACCTATGTAAAGCTGGGGTCGGCGGATATTGGTGTGGCGGGTAAAGATATGCTCTTGGAGGTCGGTGCGGGCGATATGTATGAGCCCTTAGATCTCAATATCGCTCGTTGTAAATTGATGACTGCCGGTCGTGTTGGTGAGTCCTTGCCACATGGTCGTGTGCGAGTTGCCACCAAGTTTGTGAATGTCGCTCGCCGGCACTTTGCAGAGCGTGGAATTCAAGTTGAGCTAATTAAGCTTTACGGTGCGATGGAATTGGCGCCCCTCATGGATTTAGCCGATTTAATTGTCGACATTGTGGATACGGGAAATACCCTGCGGGCCAACGGTATGGAACCGCGTGACATGATCGCCGATGTGAGTTCGCGTCTTGTCGTGAACAAGGCGGCGATGAAGCGTAAGCATAAGAGTATCCAAGATATTATCGCGAAGTTAACGGCTGCGGTGGAAGCCCGGCAGAGCGCGGCGGAGCTTGTCAGCAATGGCTGATACTCTAATAAGGCGTATGAGTAGTGCGGACCTCGATTTTGATGCGGCGCTGACGGCATTACTGGATTGGGAGTCGGTGTCGAACCCCTCGGTGGTGGCAACGGTGGCAGACGTACTTGCAAAAGTTCGCGGCGAGGGCGATGCCGCGATCCTTGAGTTCACGAGGCGTTTTGATAGCTGGGAACCCAACGTAGCGGCAGATTTGGAAATCCCGCAGAGTCGAATTCACGCCGCCCTTGCAAACATAAATGCGGATGTTCGCGCGGCCCTAGAAACGGCTGCGGAGCGAATAAAAACCTATCACCAGCATCAGCGCCAAGAGTCTTGGTCATATCGCGAAGCAGATGGCACTCTGTTGGGGCAGCAGATTACCGCCTTAGACCGCGTTGGCTTATACGTACCAGGTGGTAAGGCGACTTATCCGTCATCGGTATTAATGAATGCTATACCCGCTAAAGTAGCTGGCGTTGGCGAGTTGATTATGGTGTCGCCGATCCCCAAAGGCTTTGTTAATGACATGGTGTTGGCCGCTGCGGCTATAGCGGGTGTTGATCGCGTATTTACCATCGGCGGCGCCCAGGCAATTGCGGCACTGGCATACGGTTCAGAAACGATTCCTAAAGTTGATAAAATCGTCGGCCCCGGCAATATTTATGTCGCCACCGCTAAGCGGCAAGTGTTTGGCAGTGTCGGCTTGGATATGATTGCAGGTCCCTCTGAGATTCTAATCATCTGCGACGGTAAGACCGACCCTGATTGGATTGCGATGGATCTTTTTTCGCAGGCTGAACACGATGAAGATGCTCAATCGATATTGTTGAGTCCTGATGCCGACTTTTTAAATCAGGTTGAAGCGAGTATCAGTCGTTTGCTGCCGGAGTCTGAGCGTGCGGATATTATTCGCAGCTCTTTGGTGAGTCGCGGTGCGCTGGTGTTGGTTAACGACATGGATGATGCGATTGCAATTAGTAATCGAATAGCGCCAGAGCATCTAGAGTTATCTGTTGACGATGCGGAGCAGTGGCTGCCAAAAATACGCCATGCTGGCGCTATCTTTATGGGGCGTTATACACCAGAAGCCTTAGGGGATTACTGCGCTGGACCGAATCACGTGTTACCCACCTCTGGCACCGCGCGGTTTTCATCGCCGTTAGGTGTATACGATTTCCAGAAGCGCTCATCCTTGATCGCTTGCTCCGCGGCGGGTGCGTCTGAATTGGCTAAAGTTGCCTCGGTACTCGCGCGCGGGGAGTCCTTGCAGGCCCACGCCCGCAGCGCGGAATATCGCATATTAGGTGATTGTGATGAGTAGGTATTGGAGTCCATTCGTTAAAGATTTAGTGCCCTATGTTCCTGGGGAGCAGCCAAAGTTAAGTAAATTAACCAAGCTCAATACCAATGAAAACCCCTATGGACCTTCGCCAAAAGTACTTGAAGTTATTAGGGCTGAGGCGACTGCCGCGCTGCGCTTATACCCCGACCCGAATAGCGATGTGCTAAAAACGGCGATTGCGGATTACCACGGTGTTGCTACAGAGCAGGTATTTGTCGGCAACGGTTCTGATGAAGTCTTGGCGCATGTTTTTCATGGCTTGTTTCAGCACGGCAAGCCCTTGCTGTTTCCGGATATCACGTACAGTTTTTATCCCGTGTATTGCGGTTTGTATAAGATACCGTACGAGGTGATTCCGCTGGATGACAAGTTCCAGATTAAGATCGAGGAATACCGAGGTATTAATGGCGGGATTATTTTCCCGAACCCGAATGCGCCGACGGGGTGTTTCTTGTCGCTGGCAGAAATTGAACGGCTGCTGACAGTTAACAACGAAACAGTGGTTGTTATTGACGAGGCTTATGTTGATTTCGGCGGTGACTCTGCGATTTCCCTGGTTGATCGCTTTCCTAATTTGTTAGTGACGCAAACGCTGTCAAAGTCGCGCTCATTAGCGGGTTTGCGGGTTGGTTTTGCGGTTGGCCATCCAGATCTAATTGAGGCATTGGAGCGGATTAAAAATAGTTTTAATTCCTATCCATTAGATCGTCTGGCTCAGTTGGGTGCTGCGGCATCGTTTGCGGATGAGTCCTATTTTCAGCAAACCCGGCATGCGGTGATGTCTGAGCGTGAGGCGATGGTGACTCGTCTCGCGTCTTTTGATTTTCAGGTGTTGCCGTCTTCAGCCAATTTTGTATTTTGTCGGCATGTGAGTCGCGATGCCTCGGAGTTGGCGGCGGGTTTGCGAGAAGACGGTGTGATTGTTCGGCATTTTAAAATGCCGCGCATTGAGCAGTATCTCCGTATTACCGTAGGTCGACCCGAAGATAGTGAGGTGTTGTTCAAGTCGCTGCAGCGGCTTCTGGCGTCTGCGTAATTTGCGGCCTAGCTATTAGGCCGCATAGCCACTTCTGTTTCGATTGTGATTGTTTCTTCGCCGCGTAATAAAGCGATTCTCACTCTTTCGCCGGGCCGAGTGTAGGTGATGAGTTTCATGCCCGCATGGCCGTCGCCGACTTGTTCACCGTTTATATTAATGAGAATGTCACCAATTTTTAAACCGGCTTTTTCTGCTGGGCCACTGTTTGCTAGCGCGGTAATAATGACGCCATTAGTGCCCACGCCAACGGGTTGAACTTCAATGCCCAGCCAGCCCCGCAGTGGTCGACCATAGCTAATGAGATCGCTCATGGTACGGAGTGCTAAATCAGTTGGAATGGCCAAGCCGATACCAGTTGATCCGCCACTCTGGGTGTAAATCGCGGTGTTGATCCCGAGTAATCGACCTTTTGTATCGATAAGCGCGCCACCGGAGTTGCCGGGGTTGATTGCGGCGTCAGTTTGAATGAAATTTTCGAACTGGCTAAGGCCTAATCCGTAGCGACCGGTCGCGCTGACAATGCCTTGGGTTACAGTTTGGCCGAAGCCGTATGGGTTGCCGATGGCGAGCACGATGTTGCCGACGTGAATTTTTGATGGGTCGCCAATGGTTATACTGGTGAGGTTGTCTAAGTCGATTTTTAGGACGGCAAGGTCGGTGTCGGCATCGCTGCCGATAACGCTTGCTAGTGCTTGTCGGCCGTCATGAAGTAACACCAATATCTCGTCGGCACCTTTGATGACATGGTAATTCGTAAGCAAATATCCCGCATCACTGACAATGACGCCTGATCCTAGGCTGCGTTCCAGTTGCTGCTTTACGCGGCCGTTGCGGCTGAAAAAATGTTTGAATAGTGGGTCGTCGGCAAGTGGGTGGCGCTGTTCTACAACTTTGGTAGTGTAAATGTTGGCAACGGCCGGTGCCGCGTGTTCAACGGCGTAAACGTAGTCTTTGTCGCGATCTCTGGGTAGATAGGCGAGTATGCATAGGCCGAGTAAAATGCCGCAAATGGTGGGCCAGATCAGTGGTTTCAGGCTGTTCCGTGTCAAGTGCCGGTCCTCGCTGGGTGATTAAGTGGGGAAGCACTGGATGCTTGTCTTTATGGGGTGCTAGCCTAGCACGAAATGTGACATTTCAGAATTAATGTGAGGGTTTATGGCGGTTTCTCTTGGTGATTTGCTTGCTGCGGCAGATAACATTTTAGATCCAGCACAATTTAGCGATTACTGCCCGAATGGATTGCAGGTGGCGGGCAGTGAGACCGTTCGTCGTATCATCTCGGGCGTCACTGCTTCGCAGGCCCTAATTGAGGCCGCGATTGCAGAAAAGGCGGATGCCATCATGGTCCATCATGGTTATTTTTGGCGCGGCGAAGATCCCTGTATTGTCGGTATGAAGCGAAATCGACTCGCGTTATTACTCGCCAACAATATCAGTTTAATAGCCTATCACCTGCCATTGGATGCCCATCCGGTACTGGGCAATAACGCTCAGTTGGCCAAGCGGCTAGGTATTCATGTCGAGGGTGGACTTGAGCCTAATAACCCGCGATCGGTGGGAAATGTTGGTCGCCTTTCTGCGCCAATGAGCGCAGAGGCGTTTGCGGCACACGTAGAGCTAGTGCTGGGGCGTAAGCCATTGTTAGAGGTAGGTCATGACCGACCTATTTCAACGATAGCTTGGTGTACGGGCGGTGCGCAGTCTTATATTGAAAAGGCGTTTGCCGCTGGTGTTGATGCGTATCTAAGCGGCGAGGTATCGGAGCCCACAATACTGGCTGCGCGGGAACTGGGTATTCACTATATTGCGGCGGGGCACCACGCTACCGAGCGCTATGGCATACAGGCTGTGGCGGAAAATCTGGCAGACCAATTTGATCTGTATCATCGATTTATAGATATCGACAATCCGGCCTAAGAACATTTAGGCCGGAAATAGTATGGTGATTTGGATTTGGTGTAGATTAGGCGTGGGGAGAGACCGGCGGCTCAAGGTGTTCTTTGGGCTTCTTTTCTGAATCCATTCCGAATTCTTCGTGCAGTGCGCCTTTTTTACCCGGCTGTCTTGGTGCGTAATCCAGTGGTGGGGCTGCTGGGCTGAGTGAGCTGGGTTTGTTGTCTAGCACTGGGCGACCTTCGGGAATGGCTTGAAGCGGGCTGATTCCAGTGCTGTGAAGGTTTTGAGCGCCTTCTACTATGTGGTTGTGAACGCTTCGATAGCTTTCGGCTAGTTCGTTTAGCAGTTCACCCGTGCGGTCAAAGTGATGGCTGACCTGTTGCTGGTAGTCTTGCTGCTGACGCTGCATATCATTGAATTGCTTTTCCAGTGCGGCGCGGTTTTGCTGCTCTGGTCTCATGCGGCCAATAATGAAATAGCCTATCGCAGTGCCAATAAGAAGGCAGATGATAGCGACGGCGAGTAGTGTGTTGATGTCTTGCACAGAGGTTCCTCCGATGAGTCGACGTAGTTGTCACTCCGTCATTACAGTATAACCTCTCGTTGCATAGGGTTCAGTATTCACTGATAAAAAATTGCCAATTTGATCGTGGGTCGGTACAGTTGCGCCCGTCTTGAAAGAGGCTAAGGGAATGTCTACACCAATACAGCGCTATCAGCACGATCTTACTCAGGCCGATTTTTCCTATGATCCGGCTCAGGAATATGCTGTGCAGTGTTTGCAGCGTTTATATGATGATCTGCTTGCTCAACCCGCGCAGCGTGGTGGTTTTTTTGCGCGTATAGGTGCAAAACTCGCAGGTAAAAACGAGCCCGCGCCGGCTATTCGCGGGCTGTATTTTTGGGGTGGGGTAGGGCGTGGCAAAACCTATCTGATGGACACGTTTTTTGACACCTTGCCCTTCGAAAATAAAATGCGCGCACATTTTCATCGTTTCATGCAGCGCGTGCATCGCGAATTAAAATCCCTGTCTGGTGAAAAGAACCCCTTGGTCATTGTTGCGGATCGCATAGCGGATGAGGCGCGGGTGATTTGTTTTGATGAGTTTTTTGTCTCAGATATCACCGACGCGATGATTTTGGCTGGCTTGTTTGAGCGCTTATTTGCGCGGGGCGTGGTGCTGGTGGCGACCTCAAATATTGTTCCAGACGGTTTGTACAAAGACGGTTTGCAGCGCGCGCGGTTTTTGCCGGCCATTGCCTTAATCAAAGAGCGGGTAGATGTGGTTAATGTGGATGGTGGCGTGGACTACCGTTTGCGGGCGCTGGAGCAGGCGGAGCTTTATTATCATCCCTTAGGCGAGGCCGCTGATCAAAGTTTGGCGCAGAGTTTTAAGCGTTTGGCTCCTGAAGCTGCTACTGCGGATCAGTTGCTTGATATTGAAGGTCGCCAAATTCAAGCTTTATTTGTCGCGGACGATGTTGCATGGTTTGATTTTTCTGAGCTATGCGATGGGCCGCGCAGTCAGTATGACTATATTGAGTTGGCGCGAGTGTTTCATGCGGTACTTATTAGTAATGTGCCGCAAATGGGCGCTGGTCGTGATGATCAGGCTAGGCGCTTTATTAATTTGATAGATGAGTTTTACGATCGCAACGTTAAGCTGGTATTATCCGCGGCTGCACCGCTTGAGCAGCTTTATACAGGCGGTCGCTTGGATTTCGAGTTTGAGCGCACTCAGAGTCGCCTGCTTGAAATGCAATCAGAGGAATATCTTGCTTGTGAGCATCGACCGTAGGTCGTTGAGATTTATGGCTTATAAAAGCAAGATTCCACTTGAAAAACCCTTGGCGCTTATGTAGTATTCGCGCTCTTTGTTCGGTACGGGCCCTATAGGCGAGAAACATGAAAACCTTAAGTGCAAAACCCAGTGACGTAATACACGACTGGTATGTGGTAGACGCCGCCGACAAAACATTGGGTCGTTTAGCCAGTGAAATTGCGCATAGATTGCGCGGTAAGCATAAAGCTGAATATACGCCTCATGTTGACACTGGCGATTATATCGTTGTCGTTAATGCGGAGAAGATCCGTGTTACAGGCAATAAAGCAACTGGCAAAATCTATCATCACCACACTGGTTATCCAGGTGGCTTGAAGTCTATAAGCTTCGAAAAGTTGATTGATAAAGCCCCTGAGCGCGTGATCCAGGGAGCGGTAAAGGGTATGTTACCCAAGAACCCGCTGGGTCGTGCAATGTTTAAAAAATTGAAAGTCTACGCTGGAACTGAGCATCCCCACACTGCCCAGCAGCCAGTTGAACTGAATATCTAACGGAAGCGCAATATGTCAGCCACCCAGTATTACGGTACAGGTCGCCGTAAAACCTCCTCAGCTCGTGTATTCCTGAAGTCAGGAACAGGTGCTATTTCAGTTAATGATCGCACTCTTGATCAATACTTTGGTCGTGAAGTTGCACGTATGATCGTTCGTCAGCCGCTTGAGCTGGTCGAAATGGCTGAAAAGTTTGATGTGACTGTAACGGTTAGCGGTGGTGGTAGTTTTGGCCAGGCTGGCGCGATTCGTCACGGTATTACTCGTGCTCTTATGGAATACGACGAAGGTTTGCGCAGCGGTCTGCGTAAAGCTGGTTACGTAACTCGCGATGCTCGCGAAGTTGAGCGTAAGAAAGTCGGTCTGCGTAAAGCACGTAAGAAGCCGCAATTCTCCAAGCGTTAACCGCGACGGCCGTCAGGTCTGTGGAGATTGCCGCTACGGCACTCGGAAAACGCCCACGAGCTATTATGTGGGCGTTTTTTTTTGCTCAAGCAAAGACCCTAATGTAGGTCTTTGCTGCGCATTAATGTTGTCAGTAAGGGCCAAGTTCATTACTATTTGGCCCATTTGGAATTTTGGATTTGGCACCGTTTAGAGAGGCGGGGCCTGCCTGAGTTTTCGTATATTATGGGGGAATCGTCATGAGTAATGACGGCATAAATACAGGGCGTCGACGCTTTCTGACGGCTGCAACATCCGTTGTGGGTGCCGCAGGCGCAGTCGGTATAGCAACACCCTTCGTGGGTTCTTGGAATCCAAGCGCTAAAGCAAAGGCTGCTGGTGCACCGGTAAAGGCTGATATCAGTAAGCTGGAGCCGGGCCAGATGGTTGTTGTCGAGTGGCGCGGTAAACCCGTTTATGTGGTGCGTCGTACTGAGGAGCAAGTTGCGGGCTTAAAACAGCTTGATCAGTACATGAAAGATCCAGCCTCTGAGGGTTCCGAGCAGCCAGAGTACGTTGATTCAGCATCGCGTGCTATTCGCCCGGAATATCTTGTCCTTGTTGGTTTGTGTACCCACTTAGGTTGTGCGCCAAAGCATTACCCTGAGGTCGGTGTTCCCGATTTGGGCGGTAAGGCATGGCTTGGTGGTTTCTTTTGCCCATGTCACGGTTCACGTTTTGATTTGGCGGGACGCGTTTACCAAGGTTCGCCTGCGTCTCAAAACCTTGTTATTCCTCCGTATTCCTACGAGGGTGACAATGTGATTGTTATCGGTGTTGATCAGGGGGCTGCGTAATGATCAAAATGTTAGTGGGTCTGCGTGACTGGGTTGATGCCCGCCTACCTATTATGCGTGCGTGGGATACCCATATGGGTAAATACTATGCGCCGAAAAACTTCAATTTCTGGTATTTCTTTGGTGTCCTTTCTCTAGTTGTGCTGGTAAACCAGCTACTGACTGGTGTTTGGTTGACCATGAGCTTTACACCAAGCTCTGAAGAAGCATTTCGCTCTGTTGAATACATCATGCGGGATGTCGAGTTTGGCTGGATAATCCGTTACATGCACTCCACCGGCGCGTCAGCGTTTTTTGTTGTGGTGTATCTGCATATGTTCCGCGGCTTAATTTATGGCTCGTACAAAAAACCTCGGGAATTAATCTGGGTTTTTGGTATGTTCATTTTCTTGGCGCTGATGGCTGAAGCCTTTGTGGGATACGTGCTGCCATGGGGGCAAATGTCCTACTGGGGTGCACAGGTTATCATCTCCTTGTTCGGTGCTATTCCTGTTGTCGGTGAGGATATCGTGCAGTGGATTCGCGGTGACTACCTGATATCGGGTATTACCTTGAACCGCTTTTTTGCTCTTCATGTTGTTGCACTGCCAATTGTATTAATTGCGTTGGTTGTATTGCATCTACTTGCCTTGCACGAAGTGGGTTCTAACAACCCAGACGGCGTTGAAATTAAGAAGAATAAGGATGCCAATGGTATTCCTCTGGATGGCGTTGCCTTCCACCCCTATTACACCGTGCATGATTTAACGGCGATAGCGGTATTCATGTTCGTCTTCGCAGCTATTATCTTCTTTGGCCCGGAAATGGGTGGTTATTTCATCGAGTATGCGAACTTTGAAATTGCTAATGGTCTGAAAACGCCAGATCACATCGCGCCAGTTTGGTACTTCACACCGTTTTATTCGGTATTGCGCGCGGTTCCTGATAAGTTACTCGGCTTTATTGCCTTCGGTGCCTCGGTTGCGATTCTATTCTTGTTGCCATGGTTAGATCGCAGCCCTGTGAAGTCGATTCGCTACAAAGGCCGTGTGAGTAAAGCTGCAATCTTGATTTTTGTTGCTTCATTCCTGATCTTGGGTGTGCTTGGTGTGAAAGCGCCAACCGAAGCGCGTACTTTGCTGGCACGTATTTGTTCGGTTATTTATTTCGCCTTCTTCATTCTGATGCCTTTCTGGACCAAGTGGGAAGCGACTAAGCCTGAGCCAACCCGCACTACCGATAGCGGTATGGGCTTTTGGAAGAGTATGTTGGTGCTGTTGGTTGTAATCGTGCTGACGGTATTACCTCTCAAAGCCGCTGGTGCTGAGTCTGCATTTAACTGTGGCACCATGGCTTGCGATCAAATTGATACTGATGTGACTGACGAGGCGTCGCTGCAAAGCGGCGCTAAGACTTATATGAATTATTGTATGGGCTGTCATTCATTAGAATACGGTCGTTATCAGCGCACTGCAGATGATCTCGGTATTCCCGTTGATTTGTTTGAGCAAAACTTAAAGTTTGACGCTGACGCAAAAATTGGCTCGTTAATGACCAATGCGATGGGGGCGGATGATGCAAAAAAGTGGTTTGGCGCAGCACCTCCTGATCTGACCTTGGTTGCGCGAGCTCGCGGCACTGATTGGTTGTACACCTATCTTCGTACTTTCCATTCAGATCCGTCACGTCCTTGGGGTGTTAATAACAAAGTCTTTAAAGATGTTGGTATGCCGCATGTTTTAGTTGAATTGCAAGGTATGCCGCACTGCGCGCCAGGTCCGGTTCACGCGCACAATGGTGGTATACTTCGCGACCCATTAACGGGTGACGATGTATTGTTCGATGAAGACGGCAAGGCGTTAAATCCGTGTGGATCATTTACCTATTCTCCCGAAGGCGCTTTGAGCCCGGCTGAATATGATAAAGTAATCTATGATCTGGTTAACTTCTTGGATTACGTGGGTGAGCCTGCGCAAGCGAAAAGTAAGCGTATTGGTGTATTTGTGCTGCTGTTCATCACGCTGTTCTTTATATTCGCGTACTTGCTAAACCGTGAATATTGGAAAGATGTGCATTAAATTTTGCTACTAGTTTTTACGCTTTTGTAAGGGCTTGTAATAGTTGGCGGGTGGCTCTAGTTAGAGCTGCCCGTTTGTTGTTTTAGTTTTCTAATTTGAGGTGAGATCAATGGGCGTTGTAGCCAAGCGTTCTACCATGACTTTCTTTTCCGACGCAGCGAGTCATTACTGCCATCGGGTGAGAATCGTATTGGCCGAAAAAGGCGTGACTGTTGATATCGTCGATGTGAAGCCGGATAACCTGCCGGAAGAGGTCGCCGAACTAAATCCCTATAACTCTTTGCCAACCTTGGTTGATCGCGACTTGGCCTTGTATGAGTCCAAGGTCATGATGGAGTATTTGGATGAGCGGTTCCCGCATCCACCTTTGCTGCCGGTTTACCCAGTAGCGCGCGGTGAAAGTCGCCAGTATATCTATCGTATAGAGCGGGATTGGTGTCGATTAGTTGACGAGCTTCTCGCTGGTAATAACCCGAAAAACGCCGAAAAGGCGCGCAAGGAATTACGTGACAGCTTGTTAACTGTGGCGCCAATTTTTGCAGAAAAGCCCTTTTTTATGAGCGAAGAATTTACCTTGGTTGATTGCTGTTTGGCGCCTATTTTATGGCGTTTACCAGAGTTGGGTGTGGTGATTCCGCAAACCCGCCAGGCAAAACCTTTGTTTGATTATATGGAGCGGTTATTTGAGCGTCCGGCTTTCCAAGAAAGTCTGACTGAAAAAGAGCGTGAATTGCGTAGCGAGGCATCAGTAGCTTAATTTGCTGCTTGAATTTATATGGCAATGACGTCTAGTCGACCTTATATGATCAGAGCAATTTATGAGTGGGTGGTGGATAACAACTGCACACCCTATATTTTGGTGGATGCCCTGCGCGAAGGTGTTTTTGTTCCGCAGCAGTATGTCCAAGATGGTCAAATTGTTCTGAATATATCCCCCTCGGCGGTTATGGGGTTGAATGTCGGCAATGACATTCTCAGCTTCAGTGGTCGCTTTGGCGGTGTGTCACAAGAGGTAAGCGCGCCTGTCGGTGCTGTGCTAGGCGTATACGCTAAGGAAAATGGCCAAGGTATGTTGTTCGATGCGGAGGAGCCAACGCCACCTCCGCCGCCTACTGGTTCCCGCCCATCGGCAAGTTTAAGCAAGCTCCCGACTAAATCTAAGCCAAGTCTCAAAGTCGTTAAATAGACTTGGCGACTTTTCAGCTTTCTTAATGAAAGTTAGTAGTATTCAAAAACCCGCACCACTTTTTGCACACCGCTAGTTTCACTAACAACAGTGGCGGCGGTGTCAGATTCTGCTTTAGATACCAGACCCATTAAATAAACGATGCCGTTTTCGGTCACGACTTTAATCTTTGATGCATCTAGCTGTTCGTTTAGTGATAATCGACTCTTTACTTTAGTGCTTATCCAGGCGTCATTGCTTCTGGCTAGCATGCTTACATCGGCCCCTACACTAAGCTCATTGTGCACTTTACGTACTTTCTTGACGCCGCTTGCAACCTCGCCAGCAAGTTGCCGGAGGCCTTCGCTGGCGGTATTCCCTGTTAGTAGTACGATAGCGTTGTGACTGGTGGCGCTAATACGAGATGCCTTTAGTGCGGGATCGGTTTGGTTGATGTTCACGAGAACCTTGGTTTCAATGATTTCATCGTCAACGTAGCTACCCAGGCTGCGGCTTCCCGGGTCATCGGCGATGGGTTTGTCGGTGGTTGCGGTGATAATTTGCGTACATGCGCTCATGAATATGATGAGCGCTATCGCAAGGCTAAAACGTATAAAGATATTCATGCGTGGGGAGTTCCAAATAGTTGAGTGTCTATTAATTCGCAAATGCTGTGTACGGCAACGAGCTGAACTTCAATCGCTCTTGCACGGTCTTCGATCGGGAAAGTAAGTTCTATATCGTCTGGCAATAGCAGGGCGCTGGCATCGCCGCCTTTGACATTGCTGATTGAGACTACGCGCATATTTCGCTCGTGGGCTGCTTGGATTGCTCTAAGCGTAGCTGCTGCACCGCCGCCGTTATAGCAAAGGACCAGGCAGTCGCCTGTTTGCCCTAGCGCGCGTATCTGATTTGCGTAAATATCGTTGTAACTGGAATCGGCCGCTATTGCAGTTGCAGCGTCGGAGCTTAGCACCATCGCAGGCAATGCTGGGCGCTCATGTTGAAAGCTATTCAGTAAATTGGTAGCTAAATGGTGGGCAATTAAGCCGCTGTTGCCTTCTCCGCAGCAGATAATTTTGTGCTCTTGGAGCATGCTTTCTACAAGGCATTCGCTAGCCTGTGCAATGGCCTCGCCGAGGGCTTCCATGGTGTACATGCAGCTCTCAATGTGGCGGTGAAATAAATCTACTACTTGCTCGGAATAGTCCACGGTAATTTTGTTTTTCACTCCTGAAACGCGTTTTCTAGCCAGTTAAAATGTAGTTTACCGCTTTTATCGTTACTTGCTTCAATGACATCGAAGCGGCAAGGTAGTTCAGTGTATGCGCCGCTGCTGAGGAAGTGGCGTGCGGTAAGAATTATGCGTTGTTGCTTTTTGCTGGTGACGGTTTCGGCTCCGCTACCAAAGAACGAATTTTCTCTGAAGCGCACCTCAACAAAAATAAGGTGGTTTTCTGACATCGCAATAAGATCGATTTCTCCAAAACGACTTCGGTAATTTTGGTGCAAAATCTTCAGCTTGTGCTTTTCGAGTAGTCGACGGGCTCCGCGTTCAGCCCTGTCTCCAATGTCTGCGCTTTTCAGAGACTTAAAAATCATTTTCCGCGTCTTTGCTAGCAATCCCCATCGGGTTGACGACAGCGATTCCGTCTTGAATTTCGGCTAGGGCCAGCTCGCGCTCTATTTGGCCAAGCGCATTCAGTGTAAGTGTACCGGTTTCGCCAAACACGCGTGCGCTCGCACCATTGCGTAATTGCTTGAGGCGTAAATGCAGTCGAAAGCTGTCTACACCCAGCGCGTACATCCTTTGGTAGGCGGGGCTTGATGGTATTCCAGTATTAATTTCTTGGCGGATTGCCGATTTCTCGTCAAATATCCAAGGTATGTCGATAAAGCGGACGCCATTAATATCTCGGTCTTTGCTGGGCGAATTACTGCCCCGATAGATGTGCGATGTTGCATACACCGGGATGTCACCAGCGTAGTGATAGGCGAGAAGAGGCTTAATCGCGCGGCCTTCGTTTGGTCTAGCTAGCAAAAATATGAAGTCTACGTCCGATCGCCGATAAGGCTCGTAGTCGGGATGTATGCCAATAATCTGCTGCAAGCGCTGTAGACGCTGTTGGCTCTTATCAATTTGTAAGGTGCTTTTAATGCGTTGCGAATAATTATTTTTCGACGCGTCGAAAGTTTGGCTGGCGACAATTCTGCCATTTAAACTCTGCCAGCGTTGGGCGAAAGCGGCCGCGACTTTCTGTCCCCATGTTCCCTCTGGCGTGAGAATAAGTGCGCGTGAATAGCCTTTGCTTATCGCGATATCAGCGATTTGCTCAGCTTCGTCCTCAGGGTTTAAACCGAACTGGTATAAGCCCTTGGGGAAGCGGTCGCCATCTATGCGATTGAGTGCCAGTGTCGGTACATTCATTGTGCTTGGATGGCTTGCGACCAAGGCGCTTAGATTTTCTTTTTCCAGCGGGCCGATGACAAGCTTATTGCCACTGTCTAAAACCTGCTGATACAGGGTATTGATGTCGGTTGAATTACTATCATACTGGTTGATCTGGGGGACATTGCCGCCTTCATTTAAGGTTTCGTAGTAAGCTGCGAAAAAGCCATCGCGAATCGCTTTGCCGTAAGCTGCTAAGCGGCCAGTAACCGGCAGGATCAGGGCAACTTGATCTGCGCGCTCAACAATCAAATCATTTAGTTTGTCCAGTCCGCCTGGGAGTGCGTTGTGGGCGGGATGCTGGGGCCAGTTGCGCAGCCATGCATCACGTTGTTTTACCTGGGCGTCGATATTGTTCTGATTGTCTTTAGCAATAGAGGCAAGTTCGAGCCAGCCGATATAGTCTCTATTGCTAGTACTATTGATATTTTTGACGAGCACCGTGGTCGGTATTTGCATTAGAGAGGCCCAAATCGATTCTCTATTGGCGGGCTGTTGGGAAGAGGTAAGTAGCGGATCGATAAATATCCGCTCGCGGGCGGCAGATAAATGGTCGCCTTCTATTTCGTATAAGGAGGCGCGGAGTTGGCTGTATTGCATTTGTCGACGAACCGGCGCTTCCAGCACTGCACGTTCTACTAGCGGCTCTGAAAGTTGCGCTAAGGCTTGTGCAAATTCGGCGTGACCGCGGTGAACTCGCGCTCGAATAATCGCTAAGCGTAGCGCTTGGTCTGCGGTAAGTTCCGGGGGAATCAATTCGCCGGTTACATCGTCTGCGCGCGCAAGTTCTCCTTCTCTTAGTAACACCTCAGCAGCTTGCAGTAATAGCTCTGTTGACTCATCGGGATCCAGGCTTTTGGCGTCTGTTAACCACTGTTCGGCGGTGGCGATATCTACAGTTGCGGGGTTGAACTCGCCGCTTGGCGTCGACACGGGACGGGGTTTAGCCGTGTACTTCTCGACGTTACTTGGCCTAGGCTTTGTTTGCGTAACGGGCGCTGAACTACAGCTCGACAAGAGTGTGGCGATGAGTATAAGTATGAAAGTGCTTGTCTTCATTGATTGGCCGTTGTTAGTCTGCGCGGTCATGTAAGATTGAGTGAGGCTAGCCTGTGGATAATACCCCGACCCTCTATGTTGTTGCCACGCCGATAGGGAATTTATCGGACATGGTACCCCGAGCCGTAGAGATCCTACAAACAGTAGCACTCATTGCCGCTGAAGATACCCGTCACAGTCGCACGTTACTTGGTCATTTTGATATACGCACACCTGTTTGTGCCTATCACGATCACAGTAATAGCGCAGAGCTTGAGCGTTTACTTGCTCATTTGCGCGGCGGTAAAAGTTTGGCATTGATTTCGGACGCGGGTACGCCGTTGGTATCAGACCCCGGCTACCGCTTAGTTGATTTGGCGCTGCGCGAAGGGATTAAAGTTGTTCCTATTCCGGGTGCCTGTGCGGTGATTGCGGCCCTGAGTGTTGCTGGACTGCCATCTGATCGTTTTATGTTTGAAGGTTTTTTGCCTGCCAAACAGCACGCGAGGTTAACAGTGTTGAAAAGTTTGCAGCGTGAGCGCCGAACTATGATCTTTTATGAGGCGCCGCATCGGGTCCGAGATAGCCTCGCAGATATTAGTGCCGCAATGGGCGGGGATCGGCTTGTCGTATTGGCTAGGGAGATCACCAAGCTATTCGAAACAGTGAAGCGCCTGCCGGCATCAGAGCTTCATGACTGGGTCAGTGCAGATAGCAATCAGCAACGCGGTGAGTGTGTATTGTTAATAGAGGGCTTTAAGGGGGATGAGGGTATTCCCGCGGCGACAATTGATATGCTGAATATATTGCGGGCCGAATTGCCCTTGAAGCAGGCCGCCGCTTTGTGCTCAAAAATCAGTGGTCTCAAAAAAAACCAGTTATACCAATATGGATTAGACTTTCCGCTTCAGGATTAGCCTGAAATAGCGCTTGCTAAAGCCCAGACTACTGGTTATTCTTACAGTTGAGTCGGCCAGACGATCGCTCTTCAGTTTACTGTTGGGAGGAAAGTCCGGGCTCCGCAGGGCAAGGCGCCAGGTAACTCCTGGGAGGTGCGAGCCTACGGAAAGTGCAACAGAAAATACACCGCCTAAGTAGCGCAAGCTGCCGGTAAGGTTGAAATGGTGCGGTAAGAGCGCACCGCGCGACTGGCAACAGTTCGTGGCATGGTAAACCCCGCCTGGAGCAAGGCCAAATAGGAATCCTTTGCTGTGGCCCACAGTGGATTCGGGTAGGCTGCTAGAGGCTTGCGGTGACGCAGGTCCCAGATGAATGGTCGTCCAAGACAGAACCCGGCTTATCGGCCGACTCAACTTTCTTTCGTTTCCCGCTAAAATATCTTCACACTTAATGTTCTACATTAAGTCGCTTCCTCATGTCGTTGTTTTATAGAAACTAGCTAAAAAAACTCAATTTCCGTTGCCCGATTTATCACGCAAGTTACTGACACATTTACAAAAATTCCCTTCTACGCTGCTTGACACCTAGGCTTGCAAGTTCCTATAGTGTGCCCCAGTGGGTAAAAGTGGTTTTTCGTGGTATTTTGCGGTTTAAAAGCGGAGCTTGGTGGGAATTATGTTCCTCGGCAGTCATACAATCACAATGGATAGCAAGGGGCGCTTGGCGATACCAGCCAAAATTCGCGACGCCTTGATGTCTGCTTGTGACGGCCGTTTAGTGATTACCGCCCATACCGAAGAGCGCTGCTTACTGGTCTACCCCGAGCCTCAGTGGCTGGATTTACTGCCAAAGATCGAGGCGCTTCCCAATATTCACCGCAAAGCTCGGCTAGCGCAGCGCCTATTGCTGGGTTACGCAACACCTCTAGAAATGGACGGCAATGGGCGTGTACTTCTGTCTCAGCCATTACGTGATTACGCCGATCTTGATAAGAAGCTATTGCTGGTTGGTCAGGGTAAAAAACTAGAACTGTGGAGTGAATCTGGCTGGTTCGATTGGCTGGGTGCAGCGGGAGAGGGTGACATGCCAGAAGAAATGTTATCCCTTTCCCTTTAGCGAGAGTGGATAGCTTGGAACAGCATTTAACAGTACTGCTTGACGAGGCGGTCAGCGCGCTCGTAACCGATGCCAGCGGTCGTTACGTTGATGGCACGTTTGGTCGTGGTGGGCACAGCAGATTGATTCTCTCGCGGTTGGCTGTCGATGGCAGTTTATTGGGGATTGATAAAGACGCCCAGGCAATTGCCGAGGGTGAGCAGTTAGCGGCTGGTGATCACCGCTTTAGCATCGCACGCGGTTCATTTGCCGAGCTTGCGAAATTGGCACAAGAAGCAGATTTTGGCGGCCCATTTACTGGGGTGTTACTCGATTTAGGGGTGTCGTCCCCGCAGCTTGATCAAGCTGAGCGCGGCTTTAGCTTTATGCGCGATGGCGATCTCGATATGCGTATGGATACCGACAGCGGTATGAGTGCGGCGGAGTGGATTGCGACTGCTGAAGAGGCGGAAATGGTTCAGGTCTTGCGTGACTACGGCGAAGAGCGATTTGCCAAGCGCATTGTCAGGGCGATTATTGCTGCGCGGGAAGAGGCGCCGATTACGCGGACATTGCAGCTGGCAAAAATAGTTACTGAGGCAAATCCAGCTTGGGAAAAGCACAAGCATCCGGCGACTCGGAGTTTCCAAGCAATTAGAATTTTTATTAACAATGAATTGACCGATTTAGAAAGACTGCTCGGAAGTGTGGTTGATCAATTAGCGGTTGGCGGTCGTTTGGTCGTGATTAGTTTTCACTCCTTGGAAGATCGAATGGTTAAGCGTTTTATGCGGCGTCAATCCGAAGGTGACGATGTACCGGCATATATACCGGTGACAGAAAGTCAGCGTAATCGCCGTTTAAAAATTATTGGTAAGGCAGTAAAGGCGTCAGAGCAAGAGGTCGAGGTGAATCCCCGTTCGCGCAGTGCAGTCATGCGAGTGGCAGAAAAACTAGCATACGACGAGTGTGCATAGGGGGATATATGCTGGGCAAAAAGCAGCGCAGCACAAATAAAAAGAATTATGTGCTAGCAGAGGCTGAAGTTCAGGCTCCTATCGGCGGCGTGGCTGTGCCGCTACTAATATTGCTAGTGATTATTTCGTGCATTGCCGTGGTTCAAAGTTCGCATAAGAGCCGGAAGTTATTTGGCCAGCTACAAGATTTACGTCGTGAAGCAATGTTGCTCGAAGAAGATTGGGGGCGTTTATTGCTCGAACAAAGTACATGGGCATCACCAGATCGCGTGCAAGATATGGCTGTTCAAAAATTAAAAATGCAAGCGCCTAAGGCGCGGGAAGTAAAAATGGTTGGGGGCTATGGGAAAGCAGGTTAAAGCACCTATTTCGCCGTGGCGTTTCCGCATCGTTGTGGGGGCGCTATTTGTGCTCGCCCTTCTTTTAGTATGGCGTACGCTAACGCTGCAAGTGTTAGATGTCGATCGTGGTTACGAGTTTTTGCAGGGGCAGGGCAATGCCCGTACAAATCGTACCGAGGTGATTCCAGCTCATCGTGGCATGATTTCAGATCGCAATGGCGAGCCCTTGGCGGTAAGTACTCCGGTTGCGTCTATTTGGGCAAACCCCCAAGAGTTAAAAAATGCGAAGGAAGAATGGGCTCGCCTAGCCAGCAGTTTAGAAATGAAGCCAGCTGAATTGTCGCGCCGTATAGCACGTTATAGCGGCAGTCAATTTATGTATCTGCGTCGCCACATGGCGCCCGCTGCGGCTCAGCAGATTATGCAAATGAAAGTGCCGGGTGTGTATTTGCAACGGGAGTACCGCAGATTTTATCCAGCGGGAGAGGTCACTGCGCATGTCCTTGGCTTTACCGATATCGACGATCGCGGCCAGGAAGGGTTGGAGCTTGCCTACGACGAATGGCTTAACGGCACACCGGGGCGCAAGCAGGTATTAAAAGATTTATACGGCAATATTATTAGGGAGATAGACGCCGGCGAGGCGGCTAGCCCCGGCAAAGATATACAGCTCAGTATAGATTTGCGTTTGCAATATCTTGCTTACAAAGAACTCAAGTCAGCAATCACCAAAACCGGCGCTAAAGCCGGTTCGGTCGTTATTATCGACAGCGAATCTGGTGAAGTACTAGCAATGGTAAATCAGCCTTCATTCAACCCGAATAATCGAAGCCAGTTAGTGCCAGATGCGATGCGTAATCGCGCGGTAATAGATATGTTTGAGCCTGGCTCCACTGTTAAGCCGCTAACAATTGTTGCCGGTTTAGAAAGTGGTAAATACACGCCTGAAACAATTATTAATACCAATCCCGGTTATATAAAGGTCGGCCCGAAAGTCCTGGAGGATCACCGCAACTACGGTTCGATTACCGTTGCGGAGGTGTTGAAAAAATCTAGCCAAGTCGGGACCACTAAGATCGCTTTGTCACTCGATGAGAACGATGTTTGGGGCGTTTTTAATCGCTTTGGACTTGGTCGTTCAACTGGCTCGGGTTTTCCTGGTGAAAGCAACGGTATGTTGCCGAATAGGCCAAATTGGCGTGCTATTGAACGCGCTACATTTGCATTTGGCTACGGTTTGACGGTAACAAATTTACAGCTTGCTCAGGCGTATTCTGTGTTTGCAAACCGCGGCATGTTTCAGCAGGTTTCGCTGCTCAAGCGAACCGAAAAGCCCGTTAAGCAACAAGTCATCTCAGCAAAAATAGCTCGGCAAGTTGTTTCAATGCTTGAGGAGGTGACCGAGCTGGGTGGCACTGCAACGCGAGCGCAAGTCGATGCCTATCGAATTGCCGGTAAAACGGGAACGTCTCATAAAGCTGAAGCCGGTGGGTACGCAAAGGATCGCTATTTCGCCTTGTTTGCAGGTGTCGCACCGGCAAGTAATCCTCGGATTGTGGCGGTAGTAACTATAGACGAACCCCATGGAGATTATTTTGGTGGTTTGGTTGCCGCACCGGTTTTTTCGAAAGTGGTGTCTGACGCTTTGCGCTTGTTAAATATTGCGCCGGATAACCTAGAGCCGGCTGACCCTAAACCTAAAGTGAAGGGAGATTCGGCGGCGTGATGGCAGACCAACAGGATTACACAGTGCCACGACTACTCGGCGATTTGCTAAGCGACTTGCCGCCGGAAGTTGCCGCCGTGCCGGTAACCGGCTTGGCACTGAACAGTCGCGACGTGCAAGCTGGCGATGTGTTCTTGGCGGTGCGTGGGCATACCGTCGATGGCCGAGATTATATTGACGCCGCGATTCATGCTGGCGCAGTTGCCGTGATAGCTGACGCGCCATTCGATCCCGCGCAGTGGTCATTACCCGTGGTCGTGGTTGATGATTTACTGGCAAAGTTGAGCGATATCGCTGGACGTTTTTATGGCAATCCATCTTCGCAACTTAAATTGATCGGTATTACCGGAACCAACGGTAAGACGAGTTGCGCGTGGATGGTTGCACAGTTACTAGAGGCAATCGGTGAACCCTGTGGCCTTATAGGTACATTGGGCAGTGGTCGTTTTGGGCGCTTAAGCAGCGGCGCCAATACGACTCCGGATGCGGTTTCTGTACAGGCAATTCTTGGTGATTGGCGCGATGGCGGTGCAAGTTGGGCGGCGATGGAAGTGTCGTCTCACGGCTTGGCCCAGCACCGTGTTGCCGCTTTAAACTTTGCCGCCGCAGTGTTTACCAACCTTAGCCAAGATCACCTTGATTACCACGGCTCGATGGAGGCCTATGGCGAAGAAAAAGCTCGGCTATTTGCTTGGTCGGGATTGCAGCTGGCGGTTATAAATCGGGATGACGAGTTTGGTCGCAAATTATTGGCTAGATCAACAGCGAAACAGATTATTGATTTTAGTGTTTTCGACGAAAGAGCAAAGGTATACGCAGAAAATGTGAGCTGCGACATGAATGGTATTCGTGCGCAATTACGCAGCGTCTGGGGTGATATAAGTATTAGCTCTCCTCTGTTGGGCGCATTTAACTTATCAAACTTACTGGCGGCGAGTGCCGCATTATTAGGTTTGGGTGTTCCCGCAAAAGATATCGAGGCGGCCTTGCCGTTATTGAAACCTGTGCCTGGCCGAATGGAGTGTTTACGTTCGGAAGATAATGTATTGGCCGTCGTTGACTACGCTCATACACCAGATGCACTGCAAAAAGTGTTGCAAACATTGCGCCCCGTTATTCTCGGAAAAATTATTTGTGTGATGGGTTGCGGTGGTGATCGAGATAAATCGAAGCGGCCGTTGATGGGTGCGATTGCTGAGCAATATGCAGATCAGGTTTGGGTTACTAACGATAATCCACGATCGGAATCTGCCGAGGGAATTATTGCTGATATCTGTGCGGGAATGAGTGAGAAACCATTTTTAGAGCTTGAGCGAGCGACCGCTATTCATGCAGCTATTGCGTCTGCAAAATCGGGTGATGTTGTTTTAGTAGCAGGTAAGGGGCACGAAGATTACCAAGAAATAGCTGGTCACAGATTGCCATTTAGCGATGTGCAATGTGTGCGTCTTGCTCTCGCCGCGAGGACGTCGCTGTGATTTCTGCGATGACCTTAGCGCAAATTGCAAACTGTGCCGACGGAAAGTTGTGCGGCGCAGATGTGCAAGTGCTGGGTTTATCGACAGACACTCGGAAAATTAAACGTGGCGATTTATTTGTTGCGCTGTCAGGCGAAAATTTTAACGGCAATAAATTTGTTGAAGACGCTAAAAAAAATGGGGCAATTGCCGCATTAGTTAGTGAATCAACGGATATTCTGCCCAGTGTGTTGGTCACAGACAGTCGTCGTGCTTTGGGATTGATCGCACGAGAAAATCGTCGCCAATTTTCTGGGTCGCTAGTTGCGGTTACTGGCAGTAGCGGGAAGACCAGCACTAAAGAAATGCTTGCAAGTATCTTTGCGCAGCACGGTGATGTATTCGCCACGCAAGGTAATTTAAATAATGAGATCGGCGTGCCATTGAGTTTGCTCGCTATCGAAGAAAAACATCGTTTTGCAGTGATCGAAATGGGCGCTGCCAAACAAGGTGATATTGCTTATTTATGTGAGTTTGCTGAGCCGGATATCGCGGTATTAACAAACGCACAGCCAGCGCATATTGCTGGCTTCGGATCACTGGAAGGTGTGGCGAAGACCAAGGGCGAGATATTTAGTAGTTTGCCGCAACATGGCCTTGCAGTCATAAACGCTGATGACACGTATTGCGAGTTGTGGCGGAGCATTGCCAAGCACGTGAAACAACGTCTATTCAGCCTTGTGCGTGAGGATGTCGATGTGTTTGCTCGTGATATTGATCTGAGTGTACCGGGAACGGTTCGGTTTGAATTGGTGAGTTTTAATGGCAGTGCAAGGGTGTGCATGCCTTTGTCGGGGCGCCATATGATAGCGAACGCATTGGCGGCAGCAGCGGCTTCACTTTCCGCTGGTGTAAGCCTTGCAGACGTTGTTGCAGGTTTAGAGTCTATGCGCAGTGTCAGCGGGCGCTTGTTGCGGCGAGACATAGCCGGTGTAGCAGTGATTGACGACAGTTATAACGCTAATTCTGGTTCAGTGCGCGCCGCGATTGATGTGTTAGCGAGTGGCGTTGGCAGGAAAGTACTTGTCATGGGGCATATGGCCGAGCTCGGTGCCGAGGCTGATTTGCGACACCGCGAGATTGCCGCATACGCCCGTGAGAATCGAATAGATGCGCTGTTTGTGGTGGGCGAGTTTGCTGAATTGATGGCCTCCGAATTCGGTGGAGAGAGTTTTGCCTTCGCTATGAAGGCGGAACTGATTGCCAAGTTAGGTCGTTTTGTAAAATCGGGAGATACGGTATTGGTTAAGGGTTCGCGCAGCGCCGCGATGGAAGAAGTAGTTGACGCGCTCTCTGCGGAATTAGTAGGGAGTAATAGCTAATGTTGCTATTTCTATCTGAGTACCTAACTCAGCATATAAGCGGTTTTGCGGTATTTCAGTATCTGAGCTTTCGCGGCATTCTCGGCGTCTTAACGGCTTTGGCTATCTCTTTGTTAGTTGGCCCGTTCATGATACGTAAATTAAATTTCTATCAAATTGGCCAGGCGATCCGTGACGATGGTCCTAAGTCGCACCTGAGTAAATCAGGTACTCCAACGATGGGTGGCGCACTTATTTTAGTGGCGATTTTTACCAGCACCTTGTTGTGGTCAGATTTGCGGAATCCCTTTGTTTGGACCGTACTTGTGGTTACCGCAATATTTGGCGCAGTGGGCTGGGTAGATGACTATCGCAAGGTTATACAGCGCAATTCACGTGGGCTTCCAGCGCGCTGGAAGTATTTTTGGCAAAGTATTGCCGGCTTAGGTGCGGCTATCTTTTTATATGTAACCGCAGATAGTCCGGTCGACACCCAATTGTTTTTTCCGTTCTTCAAAAACGTAAGTTGGCAGATGGGCGCCTTTTTTATCGTGCTCACGTATTTCGTGATAGTTGGTTCCAGTAACGCAGTCAATTTGACCGACGGTTTGGATGGTTTGGCAATCTTGCCGACGGTTATGGTTGGTGCAGCTTTAGGTTTAATTGCCTACCTGACCGGTAACGTTAAGTTCGCGGAGTATTTGCACATTCCCTATGTGGCAGGTGCCGGTGAGTTGATAGTTATATGCGGATCTTTGGCCGGCGCAGGCTTGGGATTCCTGTGGTTTAACACGTATCCCGCACAGGTTTTTATGGGCGATGTCGGCGCGCTTGCATTGGGCGCTGCACTGGGAACCGTTGCCGTTATTACGCGGCATGAAATTGTATTTTTTATCATGGGCGGCATTTTTGTATTAGAAACGGTGTCGGTCATTTTACAAGTCGCTTCCTTCAAATTAACGGGGCGACGTATTTTCCGTATGGCACCTATTCATCATCATTTTGAATTAAAGGGTTGGCCGGAACCACGTGTCATTGTGCGTTTCTGGATTATCACTGTGATGCTGGTGCTTTTCGGTTTGGCAACGTTAAAACTACGTTAAAATTTTTATTCGGGGTTGGTACAAAAAGTGAGTTTGATTGCATCCGACAATAGACGGGTCGTTATTGGTTTAGGTAATACCGGGCTTTCTATCGCCCGTTATTTTACCCGCCAAGGACTGTCTTTTGCGCTTGCAGATAGTCGAGATATCCCGCCCGGATTAGAAGAATTTCGGCGGGAGTTTTCCGGTGTTGAGCTCACCTTGGGCGAATTTTCCGAAGATCAATTTTTAAACGCAACCGAGCTCGTAATTAGTCCTGGTATTTCCCTGGCAGAGCCTGCTATTGCCGCGGCTAAGTCTCAAGGTGTTCATATATCTGGCGATATAGAGTGGTTCTGTCGCGAGGCTAAAGCGCCACTTGTCGCGATTACCGGGTCTAACGGTAAAAGCACAGTGACCACCTTGGTTGGCGAAATGGCCGCGTGCGAAGGGCGCCGGGTTGCGGTTGGCGGCAACCTCGGTACACCTGCGTTAGATTTGTTAGACGATAGTGTCGAGTTGTATGTGCTGGAGCTGTCGTCGTTTCAGCTAGAGCGTTGCGCTTCGGTAGGCGCGGAAGTGGCCACTGTATTGAATGTCAGTGAAGACCACTTAGATCATCACGGCAGTCTTATTAATTACCACCAAGCCAAGCACCGTATTTTCAGAGAGTGTAAGCAAGTCGTTATTAATCGTGACGATGCGCTGAGTACACCCTTGGTTCCCGATGGTGTAGTGAAGTGGAGTTTCGGATTGGGACGCTCAGATTTTCGGGCTTTCGGTTTGATGGAAAAAGATGGCGAACAGTATTTAGCCTTAGCGCGGGAACCATTACTTCCCGTAGCGGCAATGAAAATAGCGGGCTCGCACAATATTAGTAATGCGCTTGCGGCATTGGCACTGGGTAGTGCTGTTGGTTTAGCCATGCCGGCGATGTTAACCGCGCTGTGCGAATTTAATGGCTTGGCGCATCGCTGTGAGTTTGTAGCAGAAATTGCCGGTGTGCGTTATTACAACGACTCCAAGGGTACTAATGTTGGCGCCGCGGTGTCGGCGCTGCGCGGTTTAGCAGGTTCTGGCAAGGTCGTATTGATTGCCGGCGGTATCGGCAAGGGCGCGGATTTTACGCCATTGATGAACGCTGCTGCAGATTCCGCCCGCGCGGCAGTATTTATTGGCGAGATGGCGCCAAAAATGCTTGAGCTTTTAGCCGGCAGAATTCCGGCTGCTATTTGCGACAACTTGTTGTCGGCGGTAAACGCAGCGGCAGATTATGCAATCGACGGCGACGTGGTGCTGTTGTCGCCAGCGTGCGCAAGCTTCGATATGTTTAAAAACTACGAGCACCGCGGCAAGGTATTTAGCGATGCCGTTAAATCTTTGGCAAGGGGAGTGTCTGTATGAGCTACCTGAGCAATAGTATTGCCGAGGTCAAGCAATTTGATCGCCATTTACAATTGATCATAGTTGCCTTGCTGGTGGTGGGGTTTGTCGCGATGACATCCGCATCGGTTGAGCACGCGGCGAGTCGCTACGACGACGCGTTCTATTTCGCTAAGCGCTATTTATTCCACTTTAGTTTGGCGTCAGTGCTTAGCCTTGTCATGTATCTCACGCCAATCGACGTGTGGGAACGCAGCGGTTGGCTGTTGCTGTTGCTTGGCTTTGTGGTGTTGGCCTTGGTACTTATTCCCGGCGTTGGGCGCGAAGTTAATGGTAGTCGCCGCTGGATATCCCTAGGCCCAATAACCTTGCAAGCGTCTGAGTTTGTAAAGCTATGTGTGATCTTTTATCTGGCGGGCTACCTCGTGCGCAGACACGATGAGGTTCGTGAAAGTTGGTCAGGCTTTGTTAAACCTATGGCCCTGCTCTTTGCCGTGACCTTATTGCTAATGCTTGAGCCAGACTTTGGTGCAACCGTTGTCACCGCTGGCACCGCGTTTGTGATGATTTTTCTTGGTGGCGTAAAGCTAGGCCAGTTCTTGCTCGTAATTTTAAGTTGCGTTGCTGGCGCGGTCGCCATGGTGATTTTTGAGCCCTATCGGATGAAGCGCTTAACCGCGTTTACTGATCCGTGGGCAGATCAATTTAATACTGGCTATCAGTTAACCCAGTCATTGATTGCCTTTGGTCGCGGCCAATTTAGTGGTGTCGGTTTAGGAAATAGCGTACAGAAATTATTTTACTTGCCTGAAGCGCATACCGATTTTGTGTTCGCTATATTTGCGGAAGAATTTGGTTTTTTAGGCACTTTATTAATTCTCGGTCTGTTTGTCGCCTTGATTGGGCGGATTTTATTTATTGGTCGATATGCGGAATCGATGGGCAAGCAATTTCACGCACTGGTGTCCTATGGGATTGCCATCATGATTAGCGGTCAGGCTTTTATCAATATGGGTGTAAATGCCGGATTGTTGCCGACCAAAGGACTGACATTGCCGTTCATGAGTTATGGCGGCAGTAGCTTAATGGTATGTATGGCAATGGTTGCATTGGTTGGACGAATCGAACGGGAATGTCGGAGGCAAGATGGCCGCTGAGCGAACCGTATTGATGATGGCCGGCGGCACCGGTGGCCATGTTTTCCCCGCATTAGCCGTAGCTAGCGCCTTGGCTGAACGCGGTGTCGCTGTGCACTGGTTGGGTACTGCCGCCGGCATAGAGGCGCGTTTAGTGCCGGCTGCGGACTTACCTTTGCACTGTTTAAATATGTCAGGTGTGCGCGGCAAAAATCCTTTGTTTCGTGTTGTGGCGATATTCAAAGCGGGCTTGGCTGTGTTGCAAAGCATGCGCTTGATTCTAAAGTTGAAACCCTTTTGTGTGGTGGGCATGGGCGGTTACGCCTCTGGCCCAGGTGGGCTGGCCGCAAAATTATTGGGCGTGCCGGTGGTGATTCAAGAACAGAATGCGGTTGCAGGCACCACGAATCGCCTGTTAGCGAAAATTGCCAAGTTGTGTCTCACCGGATATCCCATCGCACTCGGCGGTATAAAGAATCGCTATATCGGTAATCCCGTCCGTCGTGAAATTGCGGCGCTGGATACACCGGCCGCAAGATGGCTTGAGCGCAGCGGACAATTGCGGGTATTGGTATTGGGGGGCAGCCTCGGAGCTAAACCAATCAACGATGTAGTGATTCAAACTTGGCAGGCATTGCCAGAAGCCGAGCGACCATTGCTGTGGCATCAAACTGGTCGCGACCACGAGCAGGCTGTGCTAGCGGCCTATGCCGAGGCTGATGTGGCCGTTCTGGCGGAAGCGTTTATTGACGATATGGCGGCGGCTTATAGTTGGGCGGATGTGGTGATTTGTCGCGCAGGTGCATTGACGGTTGCTGAGCTAGCTGCAGCCGGAGTGCCAGCAATATTAATTCCACTGCCTCACGCCATAGATGACCATCAGCGCGCGAACGCGAAATGGTTTGCGGATGGCGGTGCAGGCGAAATTATTGATCAAAAAGAATTTACAGCCTCAGCGTTATTGGCGTGGCTGCAAAGTGAAAAGGCACAGCGGGGGAATCTGTTGAATAACGCGGAAGCGGCAAGACGGTTGGCAAAAATAGATGCTGCCGATGTCGCGGCAGATTACTGCATGGAGTTTGCCCATGAGTCCTAAGCACCCATTCGTTGTGCCAGAAATGCGCAGAGTTAAGCGCATACATTTTATCGGTATTGGCGGCGCTGGTATGTGCGGCATCGCTGAGGTGTTGCTAAATCTTGGGTACATTATTTCGGGTTCAGATTTAAAGGCATCGCCTAGTACCGCGCGTTTACAGCAGCTGGGTGCGCGGATCGCCTTCGGCCACCGTGGTGAGAATATTGGTGACTCCGATGTGGTGGTGGTATCCAGCGCGATAAATGACGCCAATCCGGAAATTATTGCTGCACGCAGTAGCCGAGTTCCAATTGTTCGTCGTGCCGAAATGCTGGCTGAGTTAATGCGTTATCGCCACGGTATTGCCGTTGCGGGTACCCACGGAAAAACAACGACCACAAGTTTGATTACGTCTATTTTTGCAGAGGCTGGTCTAGATCCGACGTTTGTCATTGGTGGATTGGTGAATAGCGCTGGCACCAATGCAGCCTTGGGTGAGAGCCGCTATTTGGTAGCGGAGGCAGACGAGAGTGACGCGTCATTCTTACATTTGCAGCCTATGGTGTCGGTTATCACGAATATTGAAGCCGATCATATGGCGACCTATGGCGGCGACTTTAGCAAGTTGAAGCGGACCTTTATTGAGTTCCTCCACAATTTGCCATTTTACGGCATTGCAGTGGTTTGCATTGATGACCCGGTTGTTCGTGAGTTACTGCCTGATATTGGTCGCCCCACATTGACCTACGGGTTTAGCGACGACGCTGATTTTCGAATTCACTCCTTAGAAAAACAGGGAATGCAAAGTCGTTTTTCAGTAAGCCGTCCCGATGGCAGTGACCTTGCTCTGTGCATCCATCAGCCGGGTGTGCACAACGTGTTGAATGCCACTGCGGCGATAGCGGTGGCAAGTGATGAAGGTATATCTGCCGATGCGATTTGCGCGGGGATTGCCAATTTCCAAGGAGTTGGCCGACGCTTTCAGCGCTACGGCGAATTGGCGGTAAGCGAAGGTGAATTCATGTTAGTGGATGACTATGGTCACCACCCGACTGAAGTGGCGGCGACAATATCCGCAGCGCGTCAGGCATGGCCTGATCGTCGTTTGGTGATGCTGTATCAACCGCACCGTTTTAGTCGCACCAAAGATTTGTATGAGGATTTTGTGCGGGTGTTGTCGACGGTCGACAGCCTGCTGTTGTTAGACGTTTACTCCGCAGGTGAAGAGCCAATTGCTGGCGCGGACAGTCGCAGCTTGTGCAGGAGTATTCGTCTGCAGGGTAAGTTTGAGCCGATGTTTGTGGAAAGTACTGAAGCGGCATTTGAAATTTTAAAAACACGTATTCGTCCCGGTGATGTATTGCTGACACAGGGCGCGGGAAATATTGGCGCCTTGGCGCAGCAATTGTCTGGTCAGGATTGGGTGTAGGTATTACTGATGAGTGATATGACGGTAGCGGAAATTAATAAAGCCATTGGCGGCAAGCTCGCGGTGCTGTTTGGTGGGAATTCAGCCGAGCGTGAAATTTCTTTAAAAAGCGGTGCCGCAGTGACGGCGGCGTTTCAAAGGCAGGGGATTGCAGTTGAGGCCATCGATGTTGCTGATCGCGGATGGATGCAGCGTGTAGAGACAGATTTCAGTCATACGTTTATTGCGCTGCATGGTCCCGGAGGGGAAGACGGTACGGTGCAAGGTGCCCTGGAGTGCTTGGGTGTGACATACACCGGTAGCGGCGTAATGGCCTCTGCGCTGGCGATGGATAAGTTTCGCTGCAAATTGCTGTGGTTGGGTATGGGCTTGTCCACACCTAAGTTTATTGAGCTAACCGCGGCCAGTGATTGGGCGGCGATCATTGCCGACTTGGGTTCGGTGATAGTCAAGCCGGCTTGCGAAGGTTCAAGTATCGGCATGTCACGCGCAGCCAGCGCTGAAGAATTACAGAGCGCTTGGCAGGGCGCGCAGGCTTATGGGCGTGTATTCGCTGAGCAGTGGGTGGTGGGCAGTGAGTTCACAGTAGCCATTTTAAATGGCGTGGCTTTGCCTGCAATAAAGCTGGAAACCGATGCGGCGTTTTACGATTTCAACGCCAAGTATTTATCGAATGATACGCGTTACTTGTGTCCCTGCGGGTTGAGCGAGAGGGATGAATTGGAGTTGAGTGAATTGGCCTTAGCCGCATTTACTAGCTTGGGTTGTGACGGCTGGGGGCGCGTTGACGTAATGCGTGATGGCGAAGGTCGCTTCTATCTGCTGGAAGTGAATACCGTGCCGGGTATGACTGATCATAGTTTGGTGCCGATGGCGGCCAAACAGGCTGGCTTAGATTTTGAACAACTGGTGCGCGCAATTTTGGTAGCTAGCATCGGTGAGGGTGAGTTGGGCTAATGAAGCTTGTCAGCGTTAAGCATAATCGCTTTAAACGCAGCAAGCCGGAGCGCGGTGAGCGTAAAGCAGTGTCGCGGGAATGGGGGCGTATTTTTAATCGCTTGCTGCTGCTGGCGGCAGTGATGGGGTTTATATACGGCGTGGAGCGCTTGGGCAGTCAGTTGGAATCTATCCCAGTTGATCGCGTGGTGTTTGCAGGTGACTTCCGCCACGTCAGCCGCGATGTGCTGGTGGATAGGGTGACCAGCCATTTGGCGGTGGGCTATATCGGTTTGGATCTGGAGGGTATTCAGAGTGAACTGGAACAAGAGCCTTGGGTGTATAGAGCGATTGTGGAGCGAGTTTGGCCGCGAGAGCTAAAGATTACGATTGTTGAGGAGACGCCGATTGCCGCTTGGGGTAACGGCGGTTTACTGAATCATCGGGGCAAGATTTTTTTGCCAACAAAGGAAATACGTAGCGATGTGGATTTGCCATTGCTGAGCGGTCCAGACGGCAGTGCAATAGAAATTATGCGTCAGTACCGTTTGATGAGTCAGTTGTTGGGTGATGAGAATTTGGTACTGCAGCGTTTGCAAATGAATGATCGCGGTGCCTGGACTGCCACCTTAAATGGTGGTGCGGTATTGGTTTTAGGACGGCAGGAACCATTGGAAAAATTGCGTCGTTTTATGTGGGTTTACAAGCAGCAATTGGCGGCAGATTTTGAACGCTTAAAGCGGGTAGATACCCGTTACATCAATGGTTTGGCCGTGTCGTGGCACGAGTTGGAAGGTAGTTAAAGTAAATGGCTAAAGTAAGTGCGTTGCCGGTGCGGGACGGATCGCTAAATTGGGAGAAGCAAAGCAATGGCTAGTTCACATGCAAGCCGGATGATAGTCGGTCTGGATATTGGCACCTCGAAAGTGGTGGCTATCGTTGGGTCGATGAATGAAGACGGCAAGCTGGAAATTGTCGGCATTGGTTCGCATCCATCGCGAGGCCTTAAAAAAGGTGTGGTGGTTAATATCGAGTCGACGGTGCACTCCATTCAGCGCGCGATTGAAGAGGCGGAGCTGATGGCAGGCTGCGAGATTCACAGCGTTTACGTTGGTATCGCGGGCAACCATATACGCAGTTTGAATTCCCACGGCATTGTGGCAATTCGGGACCGCGAAGTGTTCCAGCTTGATCTCGACCGGGTTATTGACGCAGCGCAAGCCGTGGCGATTCCAGCGGATCAAAAAGTACTGCATATCTTGCCGCAGGAATTTGTTATCGACGAGCAAGAGGGCATTAAAGAACCGCTGGGGATGTCGGGTGTGCGCCTTGAGGCGAAAGTGCACTTAGTGACCTGTGCGGTGAACGCGGTTCAGAACATTGAGAAATGTATTCGGCGCTGCGGCCTCGAAGTTGAGGACGTCATTCTTGAGCAGCTGGCATCAAGCTACGCCGTGCTGACGGATGATGAAAAAGAACTCGGTGTTTGTCTGGTGGATATTGGCGGTGGTACTACCGATATCGCGATCTTTACCGACGGCGCGATTCGTCATACCGGTGTTATACCGATTGCGGGTGACCAGGTCACCAATGACATCGCCATGGCCTTGCGTACCCCGACCCAGTACGCCGAAGAAATCAAAATCAAATACGCCTGCGCCCTAACGCAACTCGCGGGCGAGGGTGAAATGATCAAGGTGCCCAGTGTGGGCGATCGCGCTCCGCGTGAGCTTTCTCGCCAAGCGCTTGCCGAGGTAGTCGAGCCACGCTACGACGAACTCTTCACCTTGATTCAGGCCGAATTGCGCCGCAGCGGTTACGAAGATCTGTGCGCCGCGGGCATCGTGTTAACTGGTGGCACCTCAAAAATGGAAGGTGTTGTCGAGCTGGCGGAAGAAATTTTCCATATGCCCGTTCGTATCGGAGTTCCGCAAGACGCGCGTGGCTTAACCGATATTGTACGCAACCCCATATACGCAACAGGTGTTGGTTTACTGCATTACGGTATTAAACACCAGGCTGAACACGGCGGGCGCGGCCGCGTTCGCAGCGGTGGCTTTTTGGCGAATCTAAAACAGTGGATTCAAAACAATTTTTAACGATGTGATAGGCGGTCGCGTTGGCAGCGCGATTGATTATGCAAAAAGGGAGAAAAAACCATGTTTGAACTAGTAGATAACGTTCCTCAGAACGCAGTAATAAAAGTAGTAGGTGTTGGTGGCGGTGGAGGTAATGCTGTGAAGCATATGATTGCCTGCAACGTTGATGGTGTGGATTTTATCTGCGCCAATACCGATGCACAGGCACTGACCAATGTGTCTTCTAAAACTGTGCTGCAATTGGGCACAACCATTACCAAGGGTTTGGGTGCAGGTGCGAATCCTGAAATTGGCCGTCAGTCAGCGATGGAAGATCGCGACCGTATCGCCGAGGCGCTGCAAGGTGCTGATATGGTATTCATCACTGCCGGTATGGGCGGCGGCACGGGGACTGGCGCAGCGCCAGTAGTCGCGCAAGTCGCAAAAGAGCTCGGAATTCTGACTGTGGCAGTCGTTACCAAGCCTTTCCCGTTTGAGGGCAAGAAGCGCATGGCGGTGGCGCTGGAAGGTATGAAGGAGCTGCGTCAACACGTGGATTCCTTGATCACCATTCCGAACGAAAAGTTGCTGCCGGTTTTGGGTAAAAACACCAGTTTGCTCGATGCCTTTAAAGCCGCCAACGATGTACTGTTGGGTGCAGTACAGGGCATTGCGGATCTCATTATTCGCCCAGGTATGATTAACGTCGATTTCGCTGACGTACGCACCGTCATGTCTGAGATGGGTATGGCGATGATGGGCAGCGGTGTTGCCACCGGTGAAAATCGCGCTCGCGAAGCTGCAGAAGCCGCTATTCGCAGTCCATTGCTCGAAGATGTGAATTTGCAAGGGGCGCGCGGGATTTTGGTTAATATTACCGCAGGTCTAGATCTATCCCTAGGCGAGTTTAACGATGTCGGGGATACTATCGAGGAGTTTGCTTCCGAGAACGCGACAGTCGTGGTCGGAACTGTAATTGATCCCGATATGGTCGATGAATTACGCGTCACAGTGGTGGCAACAGGCCTGGATGGGTTGGGTCAAGAAGCACCGCTTAAAGTTGTTGAGTCACGACCTGTAGAGGCTCGCTCAACCGACTACCGTAAGCTTGATCGACCAACAGTAATGCGCAATAACCAGCAAGCGGCGGTTGCGCGAGATGTGGCTCCGGCGCCGATGGCAGATAAGGACATGGAATACTTGGATATTCCTGCGTTTCTGCGGCGTCAAGCCGATTAACTAGCTGTAGCCGGTACAGCAGGGCGAAGTGCCAGCGATTTATCGCTAGCACATTAGTAACGTCGTCTCTGCAAATGTAGCCGTCCGGCCCATAGAGTGAGTATGAACATGATTAAACAACGCACCTTGCGCAACACCATCCGTGCCACCGGAATTGGTTTGCATACGGGGGAAAAGGTCTACCTGACGCTGAAGCCAGCGCCGGTTGATACCGGTGTGATTTTCCGTCGCACCGACTTGAATCCCGTTGTTGAAATCCATGCTCGCGCTGAAAATGTGGGTGATACAACGCTCTCTACCACGTTAATGAACGGTGACGTGAGAGTGTCGACGGTAGAACATTTGCTTTCTGCAATGGCTGGTTTGGGTATTGATAATGCCTATGTTGAAGTCAGTTCTTCGGAAGTGCCTATTATGGATGGCAGCGCGGGGCCTTTTGTATTTCTCATCCAGTCCGCTGGGATTGAGGAGCAAAATGCACCGAAGAAATTCATCCGTATCAAGCGTCCGGTGACAGTGAAGGATGGCGATAAAGTCGCGAGTTTCCTCCCTTTTGACGGCTTTAAAGTCTCTTTCACTATCGACTTTGATCATCCGGTCTTCAAAGACCGGACTGGTCATGCCGAGTTAGACTTCTCCAGCACCTCGTTTGTTAAAGAAGTGAGTCGGGCGCGGACCTTTGGGTTTATGCACGAGATTGAATATCTGCGTTCAAAAGGTTTGGCGCAGGGCGGCAGTGTTGACAACGCGATTGTTGTTGACGAATACCGCATTCTTAACGAAGACGGACTTCGTTATGAAGACGAGTTTGTAAAGCATAAGGTCTTAGATGCCATCGGTGATTTATATCTGCTGGGCACGAGTCTTATCGGCGAGTTTAAAGCGCACAAGTCGGGACACGGCTTGAATAATGTGTCGCTACGCGCCCTTATTAAAGATACCGATGCGTGGGAATGGGTAACATTTGAAGACCCCGCCGACGCACCGATTAGCTACATGGCGCCAGCTGCTGTCGCCTAGTTTTCCCTCCTCCATGCTTAGTCTGGCGTCGGTCTAAGCATGGTAATATTGTCTCATCTATGCGATATTGCGCCTCGGTGTTACGGTATAGCTTACTTCCAGCCTGCAGGTAACAAGCGCGATCTTTGGCGTTGATTCTTTTGGATATTAAGTCCGGAGCCGTCATCATATTTTCATTCGGACAATGTAGCTTGGTGCGGTTTTTGCGGGCTGTATAATTTAATGCGTTGCTTGGAGCTGAGTGTAGTGTCTGAGCTGACGATATTTAGAATGTCGACAATCTGCAAGCGCCCTCAATGATAGGGATATAATCCCGGGAACAGTAACGAATTCATCATGATTACAGCAGTAGTTAAGAAAGTTTTTGGTAGTAAAAATGACCGCGAACTCAAGCGGATGCGCAAGGTGGTGGCCAAGGTCAACGCCCTTGAAGAGGGCTTAACCACCCTGGATGATGCGTCTCTTGCGGCGAAAACCAGTGAGTTCAAGCAGCGCTTAAGCAGTGGCGAAACCCTAGATCAGATACTGCCTGAAGCGTTTGCTGTTTGTCGTGAAGCGAGCCGCCGAGTGATGGGAATGCGTCACTTTGACGTGCAGCTTATCGGTGGCATCAGCCTACATGAAGGCACTATTGCAGAGATGCGCACCGGCGAAGGCAAAACCCTTGTGGCTACCTTGGCGGTTTATCTAAATGCCTTGGAAGGCAATGGCGTATTCGTGGTAACCGTCAACGATTACCTCGCTCAGCGCGATGCGAACTGGATGCGACCTCTTTATGAATTTTTAGGTTTAAGTGTTGGAATTATTCGCTCAGGCCAAGAGTCCGAGCAGAAGCGATCGGCCTACCAAGCAGACATCACCTACGGCACCAACAACGAATTCGGCTTCGACTACCTACGCGATAACATGGCGTTTGCCATTAGCGATCGTTTTCAGCGCAGCCTGAATTACGCCATTATTGATGAAGTCGACTCGATCCTTATCGACGAAGCGCGTACCCCGCTTATTATTTCTGGTCCCGCCGAAGATAGTTCTAAGTTATACAAGCAAATTAACCTGTTTATTCCGTCACTCATTCCCGCTGAAATGGATGAAGCCGGAAAACCCTCTGACGAAGGTCACTACACCGTCGATGAAAAAATGCGCCAGGTGGAATTAACCGAGCACGGCCATCAGCTCGTCGAAGACATGCTTGTGCAGGCGAAATTGCTGGATGAGGGCGACAGCCTTTATGCGGCCGGAAACTTGAATTTACTTCATCATGTGAATTCGGCATTGCGCGCCCATGTTCTCTTCCATAACAACATCGAATACATTATTCAGAATGATCAGGTTGTGCTGATTGATGAGCACACTGGTCGGACGATGGCGGGCCGCCGTTTATCTGAAGGTCTCCATCAAGCGATTGAAGCGAAAGAAGGTGTTACGGTTCAGGCCGAGAGCCAAACCCTGGCATCAACAACCTTCCAGAACTACTTCCGTCAGTTCGAAAAACTAGCGGGTATGACTGGGACCGCAGATACGGAAGCGTTTGAATTCCGTCAGATTTACGGCTTGGATGTCGTGGTGATTCCCACCAATAAGCCGAGTGCCCGTCGAGATTCTAATGATTTGGTGTACTTGACCAAAGAAGAGAAATACGACGCGATTGTAGAAGACGTTAAGGGTGTCGTTGAAAGTGGTGCGCCAATTTTGGTTGGTACAGCCTCTATCGAAACCTCTGAAGAAATGTCTCAGCGCTTTCAAAAAGCCGGCATTCAGCACAAAGTCCTCAACGCAAAATACCACGAGCAAGAAGCGGAAATCATTGCCCAGGCTGGACGTCCTGGCGTGGTAACCATTGCGACGAACATGGCGGGGCGCGGTACTGACATCGTGCTCGGCGGTAATGTTGATGTTGAAATAGCTCAGTTAGAAAACCCATCTGATGCGATGATCAACGAGCTTCGCGAAGCGTGGAAAATTCGTCACGAAAAAGTCATGCAAGCAGGCGGACTGCACATCGTTGGTACCGAGCGTCACGAGTCACGCCGTATAGATAACCAGTTGCGCGGACGTGCTGGTCGTCAGGGCGACCCCGGTGCGTCGCGTTTCTATCTGTCTCTAGAAGACAGCCTGATGCGTATATTCGCCTCTGATCGCGTGCGCGGCATTATGCAGGCGTTGGGACTAGAGAAGGGCGAAGCCATCGAACATCGCATGGTTTCAAATGCAATTGAAAAAGCGCAGCGCAAAGTTGAAGGTCGTAACTTCGATATGCGTAAGCAGTTGCTTGAATACGATGACGTTGCCAACGACCAGCGCCAAATTATTTACCAGCAACGCAACGAACTGCTAGAAGCTGACGACATTAGCGAAATGCTCAAAGCTATTCGTGCCGATGTGGTCAGTGATGTTGTTGGCGAATATATACCGCCGCAAACCCTCGAAGAACAGTGGGATATCAGTGGACTTGAGCATCGTCTAGAGTCTGAGTTTGAGGTCAAACTGCCTATTCAACAGTGGCTAGATGAAGATCGTTCCGTGAATGAGTCAGTCATCCACGAGCGTGTTTACGAGGCGGTGGATCTCGCCTATGAAGCTAAGTGCGCTTTGGTTGGCGCCGATATGCGCAAGATAGAGCGACATATATTTCTGCAGGTCTTAGACACGTTGTGGAAAGAGCACTTGGCGACTATGGATCACCTGCGTCATGGTATTCATTTGCGCGCTTTTGCTCAGAAGAATCCGAAGCAAGAATACAAGCGTGAAGCGTTTACATTGTTCCAACAAATGCTCGAAACGCTCAAGCATGATGTGGTTCGATTTTTATCGCATTTACGCTTACAGCAAGATGAAAACTCCGAGGCTTTAGAACAGCAGCGCCGAGAAGAGCAAGCGAAGCGGGCGATGGAGTTTCAACATGCTGAATCTAGCGGCTTAAGTGTTGAAGAAGATGTCAGCGAACCAGAGCAGGCTGCGGCGCAGCCAGAAACCTTTGTGCGTGAAGCACCTAAAGTGGGACGCAACGAGCCATGCCCCTGTGGTTCTGGCAAAAAATACAAACAATGTCATGGCAAATTAGACTGAGGAAGACACCAGCATGGCGGTAGGTTCGGGTGATTTGGGTACATTGCATTCAGTCGATGGCGTGCGCATAGGGGTAGCAAGTGCCGGCATTAAAAAGGTAGGACGAATTGATACCGTTGTTTTCGAGTTAGCCGAAGGCAGTTCCGTTGCTGGCGTATTTACGCTTAATGCGTTCTGCGCGGCCCCCGTTACGGTTGCTAAAAAGCACCTTGCTGCAGACTCACCACGCTATTTATTGATCAACACTGGCAATGCCAACGCCGGTACCGGAGCAATCGGTATGGCAGACGCGCACGCCTCTTGTGCAGCGTTAGCGGAACAGGTTGGGGTTGCTCCAGAGCAGATTTTACCTTTTTCTACTGGCGTTATTGGCGAAAAACTTCCCCTCGATAAACTTGTTGCCGCCATGCCCGCCGCAGTGACAGCGCTATCGGCAGATGCGTGGGAGCGGGCCGCTAACGGTATTATGACTACCGATACCCGCCCTAAAGCAAGCTCAAGACAAATAGAGATCGACGGTCGTACCATCACTGTCACCGGTATATCTAAAGGTGCCGGTATGATTAAGCCTAATATGGCCACCATGCTGGGATACGTTGCAACGGATGCCGCTATTGCGCCAGATGTATTGCAGGCGATGTTAGATGTCGCTGCAGATGCGTCGTTTAACCGCATTACTATTGATGGCGATACCTCAACAAATGATTCCTGTGTTTTGGTCGCAACAGGCAAGGCAGGCGGTGAAGTTCTGTCAGTATCGGAAGGTCAAACTTTCGAAAAGCTGCAAACGGTTTTCAACGAAGTCTTTCTTGAGCTGGCCCATGCCATTGTGCGCGACGGTGAAGGTGCTACCAAATTCGTCGCGGTAGAAGTGGCTGGTGCTAAGGATGTGTCAGAGTCGCTTAAAGTTGCCTATGCGGTGGCAGAGTCACCTCTAGTGAAAACAGCGCTGTTTGCCAGCGACCCGAACTGGGGTCGTATATTGGCGGCGATTGGCCGTGCCGGTGTCGAAGCCTTGGATGTATCAATTTTAACAGTACACCTCGACGACGTATTAATTACCGAACACGGCGGCCGTGCGGCAAGCTATACCGAAGCGGCGGGCGCGGCGGTCATGAAGCAGTCCGAAATCACAATTCGTATTAATTTGAATCGCGGCCAGCACACCGAGACCGTGTGGACGACAGATTTCTCCTACGACTACGTCAAAATCAATGCCGAATACCGCAGCTAATAAACAGATACATGTTGCGGTAGGGGTCATCTATAACTCCCAAGGGCAGATACTGATCGCTCGTCGTCACGACGACGCACACCAAGGCGGCTTGTGGGAATTTCCCGGTGGCAAAGTTGAGCAAGGTGAAACAGTTTGTGATGCCCTAGCTCGCGAGTTGCACGAAGAGCTCGGTATCGTTGTCACCCCTTCGAGCTGTACCCCATTGCTAGAAATACGTCATGACTATAGCGATAAAGTTGTGTTTCTCGACGTGTGGGCAGTGTCAGGTTTTGAAGGCGAGCCAATCGGACAGGAAGGTCAACCACTGCGCTGGGTGAGGCCGAGCACACTTCGTGAATACGAATTTCCAGCTGCTAATGTAGCAATTATCGACGTAATACAATCAGCGTAAAAGAGCCTGTAAGTTGGCGTAGAGCAGAGCGAAACCCAACATGAGTGTGGCACAACCCAGCAATCGGAGTACGCCGCCACATCAATGTTGGGTTTCGTTCCTCTACCCAACCTACGTGCTGGGTGAAGCCGAGCACACTTCGTGAATACGAATTTCCAGCTTCTAATGTAGCAATTATCGACGTAATACAATCAGCGTAAAAGAGCCTGTAGGTTGGAGTAGAGCAGAGCGAAACCCAACATGAGTGTGGCACAATCCAACAATCGGAGTACGCCGCCACATCAATGTTGGGTTTCGTTCCTCTACCCAACCTACGTGCCTGAAGCCTGAAATACGTCATCCCCGACCCCGATCGGGGATCCAGTGTGAGCGTCAGCGAATGTCCTTTTTTCTAATAATTACCTTCCAAATCTTCGCTAAAAACATCCTCTAAGGGCTGTCCTGGAATAGCGTGATCCTCATTCGCCCATGCGACAAGATCATTATTCTTACATCGGGCAGAGCAAAAAGGGCGGAATTCATTGCGGGTATCCCAAACCTGATCTGTGCCGCAGTTAGGGCACGCCACTGTCGTGGGCTTCTTGCTTGCGTTGGCCATTAATTCCCTCCCGCTAGTTCTAAAAATTGTTGGTGAAGCCGGGTGATTTGTCGGTCTAAATCAGTAAACCCTGAGGTATTGTCGATGACGTCTGTCGCAGCGGCTAATCTTTCATCGCGTGTTGCTTGGCTCGCTATAATGCGCTCAACTTGCTCTTGTTCGTTACTGTCTCGCGTCATTGTGCGGGTCAATTGTACTGACTCGGGCACATCAACCACTACCAAGCGCTGACAAAAACTTTGTTGTTTACTCTCGACGAGTAGCGGGGAAACATAAATACCGTAGGTGCTTTGAATCCCGCCAAGCTGTCTAAGTGTCTCATCTGCAATGAGTGGGTGAAGAAGAGACTCAAGCCAGGTTTTTGCGTTGGCGTCGGCAAAAATGGTTTGTCTAAGCGCTGCCCGATTGAGTTGCCCATTTTCTTGAATTAGATCATTGCCAAAATGCGACGCAATTTTCGCCAGTGCTTCGGTACCCGGCTCAACAACTTCTCGGGCAATCACATCGGCATCGACGATACCAATACCAAGCTTAGCAAAGCGATCAGAAACGGCGGTTTTGCCACTGCCAATACCACCGGTTAAACCTACTATTAAATTACTCATATTTGGTTTCGGTCATATTTAAATTTAGCTTTTTAATGAATTATGGATCCTAGGGGTTCCTGAGTAATGTCGCAAGCGAAGGGAGTTTAGACGTTGCCGGAGCGGAGTAAATGAGTATTCCGAGCACCGCCGACGTTCAAAATACCGAGCGCAGTAATTAGTCAGTAATTCCTCAGCGTAGGCCGGCGAAACCGAGGTAACCGTCAATGATGGCATCGCCCCAAAAGACCGCAATCCAGCCTGCTCCGGCCAAGTAAGGGCCAAACGGCATTGGCGTCGACGTTGACTTGCGATTAAGTGCTAGGATAAGTCCGCCGCATACGGCGCCAACAACGGATGACAATAAAATAATCAGCGGCAGATATTGCCAGCCTAGCCAAGCGCCTAGCGCGGCGAGTAATTTAAAATCGCCGTAACCCATGCCTTCTTTGCCGGTAACGATTTTAAAGAGCCAGAAGACGCTCCATAAAATCATATACCCAGCCATTGCGCCCCACAGCGCATCGGTAATGGGGATGTGTCCAAATATGCTGTTATACAGCAGTCCTAGCCACAGTAGTGGCAGGGTGATTTGATCCGGCAATAACTGATGATCGATATCGATGACGGTAAGAATTAATAGCAGCCAGCTAAATAAAATAATCGCAAACGCGTATGGGGTAATGCCAAAAATCAGCAGCGGCATAATACTGATAAGCGCCGTGATAACTTCAATAAGTGGATAACGGAGACTAATACTAGCTTTACAATTCGCGCAGCGCCCACGTAGGACGGCGTAGCTAAGTACGGGGATATTTTGCCAAGCTTTAATTGGCGCATTGCAGGATGGGCAGTGTGAGTTGGGAATCGCTAAATTAAATTCAGTGGCTGGCGCCGGTGGGGTAGAAGGCTCTCCGTCATTCAATAAATACTCACATTCCTCCCGCCAGTTAGCTTCCATCATTTTCGGTAGGCGGTATATGACTACGTTGAAGAAACTGCCGATCAATAATCCGAAAATACCAATTGTTGTAATGGTAAATGCTGGCGCGCTTTCTAGAGCGGTAAAGAAATTCATAAAATACTCAGCAGTAAATATGTAATCGGGAGCGAATAGTGTTTCGGCAACACCTAATTACATTGCGGAACCCAGCATGAAGATTGGTAGATACATCGCAATCATCAGACCGCCGACAAGCACACCAAGAACTGACATAATCAATGGCTCGAGAAGTGCCGTGAGCGTATCCACAGCATTGTCTACGGCTTCTTCATAGTGTGTTGCTACCTTGTCGAGCATTTCATCTAATGAGCCAGATTCTTCACCAATGGAAACCATTTGCAGAAGCATATTCGGGAAAAGATTGGTGAATTTAATCGATGAGTACAAGGTTTGCCCCGTTGTTACATCATCTCTAATTTGAATAATGGCTTTACGGTATACCGCATTGCCGGCTGCCCCAGCAACTGAGTTGAGCGCGTCGACTAAGGGCACGCCAGCACCAAAGGTAGTTGCTAATGTCCTAGAAAAACGAGCGATAACGGAGTTGAATACGATGTCGCCGATGATTGGGATTTTTAAGGTTATCTTGTCGACCCAATCAGAGAATGGCTGGGACTTTTCTCTTCCCTTCTTAAACGCGGCCCCTGCGACGACGGCTATGCCCAATACAATATACCAATTGCCTTGGGTCCACTCGGACAGGGCGACCACCATTTTTGTAAAGGCGGGAAGGTCTGAGCCAAAGCTTTCAAAGGTAACCGCAAAAGTTGGTACAACCTTGATTAGGAGGATTGCTGTAACAACAACCGCAACGACCATAACTGCGATTGGGTATGTAAGTGCCTTTTTGATTTTAGCTTTCAGGGCCTCGGTTTTTTCTTTATAGGTGGCGACTCGGTCAAGCATTACCTCTAGCGTACCGGATTGTTCGCCTGAAGAAATCAAGCTGCAAAACAGGTCGTCAAAATATTGAGGGTGTTTCGCACAAGCAGCGGCAAAACCGCCACCAGAAGCAACTTCGTTCTTAATATCGACAACTAGTTCTTGCATGGTCGGATTTTCAACGCCTTCAGCCACAATGTCGAAACTTTGTACTAAAGGTACACCCGCTTTAAGCATGGTTGCCATTTGACGCGTGAAAATCGCTATATCTGCAGGCTTGATCGGCTTTTTGCTACTGAATAGTGGCTTCGGCTTACGCTTAACATTTTTAGCTGCAATGCCTTGTTTGCGTAGGTGTGCTTTAACCAATGCACTTGAAGCCGCACTTAGCTCGCCTCGTGTTTTTCGGCCCTGCTTATCTACGCCCTGCCAAACAAAAACCTGTGTTTTGGATGTTGCTGCCATTATTAATCCTTGGTCACTCGGTTCACTTCTTCAAGGCTGGTTACACCCTGCGCGCACTTCTTTAGCGCTGATTGCCGTAAATTTGGAAATCCTTCCTTCTGCGCCTGAGCGGCAATTTCAATTGAATTGCCGTTTTCCATAATAATACGAGAAATCTCTGGGGTGATGCGAACTACTTCGTAAATACCTACACGGCCTTTATAACCGTTATTACAGCGTTCGCAGCCTACCGGATGCATGATTGTTGCCGTTTCTAGTTGCTCTGCAGTAAAACCTTCTTCTATCAAGGTGTGTTGCGGTACATCTAGCGGAATGGCGCACTCTTTACATAAGCGTCGCGCTAAGCGCTGGGCAATGATCAGGCTGACCGATGTAGCAACATTAAATGCTGGTACGCCCATATTCAAAAGTCGCGTTAAAGTTTCCGAAGCGCTATTGGTGTGAAGCGTTGATAACACCAAGTGACCTGTCTGGGCCGCTTTAATGGCAATTTCGGCCGTTTCCAAATCACGAATCTCACCGACCATGATAATGTCAGGGTCTTGGCGCAAGAAAGAGCGCAGCGCTTCAGGGAAGCCCAGTCCCACTTTGGCATTTACGTGTACTTGGTTAATGCCTTCCAAGTTGATCTCTACCGGATCTTCAGCGGTGGAGATATTGCGCTCTGGAGTATTAAGGATGTTTAGGCCGGTGTAGAGAGAGACGGTTTTACCCGAGCCGGTAGGCCCAGTAACCAGAATCATGCCCTGCGGCTGATTCAGGGTTTTCATATACATGTCTTTTTGGCTTGGCTCATAACCTAGAGCATCAATGCCCATTTGCGCCGAGCTTGGGTCAAGTATCCGCAGTACAACCTTTTCGCCCCAAAGTGTCGGCAGGGTGTTAACCCGAAAGTCGATGGCGCGGGTTTTAGATAGCTTCATTTTAATACGGCCGTCTTGCGGCACTCGTCGCTCGGAAATGTCCATTTGCGACATAACCTTTAAGCGAGCGGCAAGGCGATATCCTAATGATGCAGGTGGTCGCGCTACTTCCTGTAAGATACCGTCGGTACGAAAACGCACGCGATAAATCTTCTCGTAAGGTTCAAAGTGAATATCTGAAGCGCCACCGCGTATTGCATCTATAAGAACTTTGTTAACAAACTTAACCACCGGCGCTTCGTCGGCACCCTTGAGCTCCACGTCGCCACCACCGCCGTCTTCGTCAACGGCTTCGATATCGAGATTTTCAAGGCTGACGTCGTCCATATCGCCAAGGCTGTCGGCGAGGGATTCTTCTTGGGCAGCAAGGTATTTGTCGATGGCGGAATTAAGTGCCGCTTCCTCGACAATAATTGGTTCAGTCGTTAGACCGGTATGAAACTTAATTTGGTCTAAGGCGTGGATATTGGTTGGGTCTGACATACCAATAAACAAGCGCTTACCACGCTTCCAAAGCGGTAGTGTGCGGTGGAGCTTAATTAACTTGTTATCGATAATTTTTTGCGGGGCGAGTTCAGTGGTGTAAGAACGCAAATCGATAAACGGTATGCCAAATTCATCGGCGGCTATCTCTGCTATCTTCACGCCATCGGCAAGTTGTTTGCTCACCAAATAAGACACTAAGCTCTTTTTGTCTTTTTGGGCGGTTTCCTGTGCCTTGCGAACGGTATCTTCATCGAGGATATCGTCGTAGACAAGGCGTCTTGCTAGACCGTTTAAAGGAGTGACAGGGCTATTCATAGCATTGCTTGATCGTTAAAAAGTGTAATCAAAACAGTATAGTGCCTAAAGATTGATTAAGCACTAATGTGTGCAAAGCTGCATATATGGACTGACACAATGCGCAAAAGGTGACGTTTTTTGTCAGTCGGGGGGGCGGTATCGACTAGGAATTAGTGGTTCGGATTGGGAGGCGCGTCGGCATTAATCAAGGCGCTAAGTGAAACCACAGGTAAATAAAGCTTTACATGGTGCTTGGCATAATTATTGTATGGTCAATGGCAGTGATAAGCTATTGTCACAATTAAAAATGACTAAATTTGCCGGAGTTCATTATGAAAAGAACACAACAAGGTTTTACCCTTATCGAATTGATGATCGTTATCGCGATTATCGGTATTTTGGCTGCGGTTGCATTGCCTGCATACCAAGATTACACAAACAAAGCTAAGGCGTCTGAAGCAGTTTTAGCTGCAAGTAGTGCGAGAACTTGTATTACTGAAATTGTGCAGTCCACTGGCACACTGACTAACGTATCCAGCTGTAGTGATAGTTTTTCTGCAACTCAGTATGTTAGTACGATGTCTATTTCTTCAACGACAGGTGCCGTCACTGTTACAGGCAGAGGCTTAAGTGCAACGTTCTCAGTACTGCTGACACCGACAACATCGGGTGACGGAATTTCTGAGTGGACTTGCAGCGGCAGCCCTACCAAGTGGATGCCTGGTTCTTGCAGAGGTTAATTCAGTAGTATTTTTTAATGGCGCCCTAGAATGGTGGGGCGCCCTTCTTTGCCAAGCGATGTTCTTCCTTTGATAAAAGATTCTCCCCTCATTTTTATATTCATTCTCTGTCTAATTGTTGTCATTGCCTACCTACCTGGATTACAGGGTGCATTTTATTATGACGATTATGGGAATTTAGATGAGTTGTCCAATGTAGTAGACCTAAAGTCATTTTGGGATTTTATAAGCTCTGGTGTGGCTGGTCCCTTAGGTCGCCCAATTTCACTTGCAACTTTTGGATTGCAGGCTGGTGCGTGGCCGGAAGACGGTTCTCAGTTTATTCTGGTAAATGTCTTAATACATTTGGCAAATTCAGTCGTACTTTTTTTTATTACGGTGGATTTATTAAGATTATCATTTAATGATGTTTCGCGGCGGCGTCTAAATTTCGCAGCATTTGGTACTACTTTATTATGGGCATTATTACCCCTAAATGTGTCGACAACCTTGATCGCAATACAACGAATGACTGGGTTATCTGCATTTTTTGTCTTGTGTGGTATTTGGTGCTACTTAAAAAGCTTTGAAATATATAAAAATTACCCGTTATTCAAGTCATTGTGTATTCAGTATTCGATTCTCCTGATTTTTGCTCTGCTTTCTATGTTTTCGAAAGAGAATGGAGCATTGTTACCCATCTTTATTTTGGTTTTAGAGTTATCAATCATCCGTGATATTAGCTTGAAATCCGGTGGCCGTAGGTTCCGTTTAGTATTGCTAATAACCAGCTTGCTCGCGATTTTATATTATTTGTCGCCGATTCGCATGGATTGGTTTGTGGTAAGTGAGAGTCGAAATTTCTCTGCATGGGAGCGCATTAGGACTGAGTGGGTCTTAATGTGGAGTTATATAAAGCTTGCTATTTTCCCGATTCCCTCGGCATTTTCACCATTTCATGATGATGTTGAAATAGTACAGGACGCATATCTATGGATCTTGGCAGGAGTTTCTTGGCTTTCTGTATTTAGTGTTTCTCTTTTGGTTCGTAAGAAGACATATTGGCTGTTTTTTGTTGTTAGTTGGTTTTTTGTTGGTCATTTACTTGAATCAACTTCTATTTTACTGGAACTCTATTTTGAACACAGAAATTATTTAGGTACGTATGGGTTGTGTCTGGGGTTTGTTGTTTTAATACTTAGGCTACCTTTTAAGTATCGAGCTGTTGGGGATATATTTTGTGGGTTATACGTACTTTTTATAGCTCTGGTATGCTACGCAACGACTAGTTTGTGGGGGAAGCCGGTTACCGCCGCTGAGATATGGTCTGCAAGTCATCCCAGATCATCTCGTGCGGCATTGCATCTTGGAGTATTAGATACGGCGGCGGCAGGAGGATCGGTTAATAAAGCTAATCTACTAATAGTAAGTCGTGATCGAAGAGATTATAGAATTCGCGCTATGGATCGTACTATTGCCGCTTGTCCTGAATGTTTAGCTGTAAGGTTTCAGTCGCTATTATTTGCTTGCAATTTTGATTCGGATGTTAAAATTAAAGAAAGATTGGAAGGTCTATTTGACTACGCGTCAACAGCAACAGGTCTAGAGAGAGTTGTAGTTGATGCATTATATCCGCTAATTGAATTTGTTGATGTTGGTGAGTGCCCCGGAGTTTCGTTTGCTGATATTTCTGAGCTTGCTAATCAATTACTTAATAATCCCGCATATAAATCTAGTTACTTTAGATCTAGACTTTATTATCAAATTGCTGAAATAGAGTATAGACAGGGCAATATTAAGCAAACTAAGCAAGCTCTTTTAAATGCAGAAAGAGCAGATCCCGGTGCGGAGCCAATAATGCAGTTTCAAGTGCACATGGCAATCTTAAGTGGGGATTGGAGTAATGCGCGGATAGTGGTGCAAAGATGGCGTCATTATGTGACCGATTCCAAGGGTTCTGAAACAGCGAGCAAAATTCTACTTGAATTGGAAGATATGCAGCGTAATGAGAAAATTGAGCAGTCCATTGAATTACAGTAATGTATCATTTGTAATTCCCGCGAAAAACGAAGGCGCCAGTATCTCTGCCGTCGTTACCAAGATTTCTGAGAACTACCCGTCTGCAGAAGTTATCGTCGTCAATGACGGCTCTGATGACGACACTGCTACGCTAGCCGAGAGGGCTGGCGCTAGAGTTATCTCTCATCCTTATGCAAAAGGTAACGGCGCATCGGTTAAAACAGGAGCTAGGGCGGCATCTAACGAAATTATCGTATTTATGGATGGCGATGGTCAGCACGACCCTGCCGATGCCGAGCGATTGCTGGCAACCTTGGCCTCCGGCTACGACATGGTCGTGGGCGCTCGGAAAAGAGGTTCACAAGCTAGTGTTGGGCGTGCGACTGCAAACGGTTTGTATAACAACTTGGCTAGCTTTATGACGGGCCATAAAGTCGCAGACCTTACTTCTGGCTATAGGGCGGTGCGCGCGAATAAATTTAAAGAGTTTTTGTACCTGCTGCCGAACGGCTTTTCGTATCCTACGACCTCTACCATGGCGTTTTTTCGGGCGGGGTATTCAGTGGCTTACGAGCCAATTGTAGCGGCTAAGCGGGAAGGGGAGAGTCACCTTAAGCCTTGGAAAGATGGATTACGCTTTTTAATTATAATATTCAAGATTGGAACGTTGTATTCACCGTTAAAATTATTCGTCCCAATTTCGATGCTATTCTTTTTGGCGGGCTCGTTATGGTATGGGTACACCTTTTCTGCGCTGGGTCGATTTACCAATATGAGTACGTTGTTGTTTAGTGGCGGAATTTTTGTGTTTTTAATGGGGCTTATTTCGGAGCAGATAACTGCACTGATGTATAAAGATAGTGCGTAGTGTCCGAAAATAATCCTCGCGGAATAGTTCTCAAATGAATATCGTCTTTTTTTGCAAGCGCTACTACACAAATAAGGACCTAATTGATGATAGGTTTGGCCGGCTGTTCCACCTGCCGGTTGAGTTGGCGAAACTTGGTAACACTGTAACTGTCCTGGCTTTAGACTATCGTAATCACAATGGGGGCGCGGAGTGCATAGAAGGAGTTGCATTTAAGACACTGCCTTGCAAATTCCGAGATATTCCTTCTCTGATGCTATCTATCACAGGATCTATATCGTCTTATCGGCCAGATTGTATCGTTGCTAGCGGGGACAGCTATATTGGATTCGTAGCGTCGCGAATATCACAAAAGCTTGGTGTTAAATTTGTATTTGATGTTTACGACTACTATCCCGCTTTTGCAGGAAATTGTATTCCTGGAATGAAGGGGATGTTTCGGTCAGCAGTAAATCGTGCTGATTTGATTACTGTGGCTAGCGGCGCGCTGAAGCGAGCCTTGGCCGGCAAGAACAAGAATATCGTGGTACTTGAAAACGGAGTAGATCCCTATGTGTTTCGCCCGTACTCAAAGTCTGTCGCAAGGGCCCGTTTGGGTATTGTCACGGATGTGACATTTGTCGGCTATTTTGGCTCTATAACACCGACACGAGGTCCGCTGCTTATAGAGGCCTGTAAGTTGCTTAGGAAATCGGGTGTTGATCTGCGGGTATTGCTTGCAGGGCCGGCGAGTAGCGTCGATTTAGATTTTCCATGGATACTCTACAGAGGCGAAGTTAATCAAAAAGAGGTGCCATACCTAATTGCAGCCTGCGATGTCGTAACGCTACCTTATGCTAATAATGAGTTTAATAATCATTGCGGCGCGTGCAAAATTGCCGAGTATATATATTGTGAAAGGCCTATTGTGGCGACGGATGTCTCGGACCATCAGCAAGTGTTTGCGGGTGTCCCCCGCATTGTTTGTGATGCGCAGGCGAAAGCTTTGGCTATAGCCATCCGGGCGCAACTGCTGGAACCGGAGTTGGTTGTAAAAGATAAGCTGTCAAAATGGTCCGCGATTGCAGAGCGTTTTCGGGAAAACATATAGCCGAAAGCTGTCTTTTTAAAATCATATGCACACGCATATTGCCAATATCTGTACAGCACGACAAGAGCCGATAGCCTGCAGGTTTAGATTGGTAGCAAGCCCGTTGCAATAATAAATTTAGTTATTGTACTTAAGGCGACGAGCGCAATTAATGCTGTCGAGTTTTAGGTTCGATCCCTCTACGTCAAAAGGATTGAGGGTGGGTAGCTTATGTATTAAAGCGGCCTACGACAGGTCTATGGCTGAATATTTATAATATATTTTTACGGAAGGATTTATGCATAGTTTCGGGCGAATAGTAAAAATCATTAAAAAGAAAATCGCATACAGTGTTTACTTTTTTAGAACAATATACCTCGTATATGTCTCTAGAGATAGTTTTTCAATTGAAATGAATAAATGGTTTAAGCTTGATGGAGACAAGAGTTTAAGGCTTGAATATGATTTGAGTGAATGCTCTATAGTTTTTGATGTTGGCGGTTACGAGGGAGGTTTTGCTGAGGAGATATATAATAAATATAACTGCTTTGTATATGTGTTTGAACCGAGTATGGAGTACTTTAAAATTTGCGAGGAGCGTTTTAAAGAAAATGATAAAATCTCATGCTTTAACTTTGGTTTGTCAGATGTAGATGCGGAGTTGCCATTAACTAACTCTAAAGATGCTTCTTCGCTGATTAATCACGCAGAGGGGGGGGGTACGGAAGTTGTCTGCGTGCGACGTTTTCATAATGTATTCAATGAGCTTGAAATAACGAATGTTGACTTGATGAAAATTAATATTGAAGGCGCAGAATATGCTTTACTTGAGCACATGATTGAGGTTGATGTCATAAAATACATTAAAGATATTCAGATACAGTTCCATAACTTCGTTGAGTTTGCGGCTGAAAGAAGACAAAATATAATAAGTGTCTTAACCGATACCCATTCTCAGAGCTGGTGCTTTCTTTTTGTGTGGGAGAGTTGGGAAAGAAAACTATAATTGGAGTAGTTTTGAATATTTATTTGCAGAAATTATTGCTGTGTACTGAGTTGATTTCTTTATCAATAGTTCAGGCTGGACCCAAAAAAGTTTTTTATGAGCCTTAAATAATGCCTTTGCGAGTTCGTCGACGTTATTTCGTTGAACGAGTTGGCCCAATGCTCCGCCTTCTAAAATTTCGTTAGGCCCATACGGGCAGTCAGTTGCAATTACCTGTGTGCCACAAGCCATAGCTTCAATTAATACGTTACCAAAACCCTCAAAGTCTGAAGGAAGAACTAAGACATCGCTGGACATAATATACGGGGAGGGGTCGTGTATGAAGCCTAAAAACGCGATATCACTTCTAATGTTAATAGCTTGCTCTCGTAGCGATCTTCTTTGGGGTCCGTCACCTATTATTGTCAATTTTGAATCTACACGTTCGGAGAACTGATGAAAAGCTGATAGTAAATTATCTACGCGTTTCTCGGTGCTTAGCCTGCCGACAAAAATAATCGTAAATGGAGTGCGGTTTTCCTTCGTTTGGTGATGGAGTTTCGATTGTGTGATGATGACGGGGTTGTGAATAACAGAAATTCTTTCAGGGGCGAGCTTGGTGATTTGATTAATTTCATATGCGAGCCCATTCGAGACAGCGACAACGTTATTGCAACGCGGTGCATACCATTTCATCAAGGTAACCATGAGATTTAGCTTGGCTTTGAAAATAAGGCCTTTGCCTTGGCTAGGCTGGCATAGCGGTGTGTGGTGTGTAGTAGTTGTATTAAAATTAAATGGCAATAGTCTGCTGGCACACACAACTAGAAAATTTATATCGCTGAAAGCTGATAGAATGTGCGTTGGCTTATGCTTCGCTATGTAGTAAAAAATTCCAATCGCAAATAAAATTTTTGAGTTTGGTGATATTACAATGAGCTGACAAAAGCTACGAACATCATCCTCAAGGGGTGAGATATTTCTTTCGCCTATCACGAAATCCACTTCATGGCCGAGCTTTACAAGCTCTCGAGCTAAGTTAACAAAACTTCTTTCTACACCGCCCATTTTTAAAGAGTATAATATTATGCATATTTTTTTGTTCATGGTAAATCGCTACCTTTGCCATTACGGGCGCTTTTAAGCTGCGCTTTTAGTAATGATAGTTTTATTCGAATTGTAGTATTCACGATATATATAATGTCGTAGGCGATTCCCAAAATATAAACTGGCTTTCTTTTTGATAAAGAAGTTAATACTTTGATGCCGATATTTGTTAGCAACGTTTTGTAGATTCTATTTAAGGATGTAGTTTGTGAGTCGTGAATTCTATATTTTATAACTGGGGTGGGGTCGGCAAAAAATTTACACCCTGATGCATTGGCGTTTAACCATAACATATAATCCTCGCTGGTCTCTATGTGCCCATAACCGCCTAGTCTGACAAGTACTTCTCTTTTAATAAATGCGGCAGGATGTATTGGTCCACATTTAAACGTCACGCTAGTAGTACTTAACTTCAGGAAATTTAGTCGTTCCGAGTTTGCATTGATAACTTCTGCTGATGAAAAAACAAAATCAGCGCCTGTGTCTTTTGCCACCTTAAGTTGGTGGGTAAATCTATTGCTAAGGCATATGTCATCGGAGTCAAATCTGGCAATGTACTTGCCGCGAGATATCTCTATGCCGCGATTGAGGTTGTACGATAATGATGAGATCTCTACTAGCTCTACTATGGTATTTTTTAGTTGTACCTTGTTTTTGATCGCGCAGGCAATTTCATTGCGATGCTTCCCGTTAACGACTATGATTAATTCAGCATTATCTTGCCCTATGGCACTTTCGGTACTTTCGATTGCGTCTAACAAGTATTGATCTAACCTATGCGCCGGCATGATGACAGAGTATAGCAAGCCGCCTTTGGTATCCGCTATCATATATTATCACTCGTACATTGCTTTCTTAAAAATTACACATAATGTAACTATGTTATCGGGCATTTATTTGCTGACAGGATGCCATCCTTGGGGTATTAAATCCCGTGTGTCGATTGTTTTTCTATCAAACCAGGGGGTGGGGTATATAACTTGTTTGTCATCATGATCAGCCAGCCATGCTCCCCACCAGCTGAATGTGCTGTTTGCAATAATGTGATGCTTGCACGCTGACATTAGGTGCATGTCAATTTCGGGATGGGTCAGGTTGCCGGTTATGTACTCTGCATTAATGTCTTCAAATATATTAAATTTTGCCCATTCTGGATCGTCAGAAAAAATAAATAATTTTATATTATTTAGCCGTTTTTTAAGGTGGGTTAGTGCGTTATCATAATATGATTTTGTGCAAATCCCGTGTGTTTTTTTTGCATGTATGTCTGTGGCATAGTCACCCCTTCGTACGTGAATCATAACGCTTTCACAGTCTTTTATTTTCTTGATCGAGGCTGCTGTCGTTTCATCAATGCCGTGCTTTGGGGTAAATTCATTTATAAGAATACCCCGGATGTCACTAAAATATTTTTCGGATTGAAAGTAGCCTTCGATTAATGAGGAGTGATGGCGCCCTATATTTATATTTGAATAAGTAAACTCTTTTTCAAAGTGCCAGTGAGATTTAAATCCCATACTGTCTGCTTTGCGCAGTATGTATCGAGACCAGGTTGGCCAGTATTTCATTTCATCATTGGATGCAATAGTTGCTGAGATATTAAACCTTATCACGGAGTTGTCTCTTTTTGATTTGTGATTTGTAAGTGTTCGTGTATCTAGTAGGAGTCTGGTCGACTGCTTAATTGAAAGCGACCTTCCTGCGGCGTATTGAAACATTTGGTTGCCAAGGCCGCCATTTAACCTAACTAGTATCATCGTCTGCATCCCAACTTTAATGCGAAAGGCGTTGTGAGGTTAATCGTAATAAATTTTTATTATTCCAAAGCATTGTTGCACCGAATAAAAAATGAATTAATACTGAGATAGCTAAATATGCAATTGATTCAAAAAATGTATTCGGGATTAATTTCTCGAAGAAAAGTACGGAGATGGATACAATTAAAATTCCAAGGATCCACCGGGCTCCGTCGAGTTCTATCTTTAGTATTCTGGAGATTTTCCATGACATGACTCCTAGTATGACAAGGTTCGCCGGTAAAATGAAAAAGACGGCATGCTTAGCATCGGCCGCCATTGCACTGGATACGTGTATTCCAGCAAAAAGTGTAATAGATCCAGCGGCATAAGGCATAATTAGTGAGGTAATGTTATACCGAACTTGGGCTCCAAGTGAAATTGTATTAGAAATAGCTTTAATTGCTTCGCAGACTGCCCCAAAAATCATAAAATGCAATATGTCCGTGTAGGCCGATGAAACAAATAAGTGCTTAATTTGAGCCGATGATGTAATGCTAAAGGAAAGCAAAACTAAAAAAATCGGGCCGAGTGTATTTAAGATATCACTATGTGCTTGGGACGCTTCATTCTTGCTTTCAATTGCTAATGATTTGAAATAGTAAGGGTATAGTAATTGCATTCCAATCGATTCAAAAAAGTGCCAGAACTGAGCGGATATGACAAGGCCAACTGTTATATTCCCCAATTCCGCTAAACCCCAATTATGCTCAATTAAAAGACGGTATCCTGAGGTCAATGTCCAGATTAAGCCTGTAGAAAGCGATAACGGTAATATGTATTTAGTGAGTGATATGCGGGTGACTAAGCTTTGGCGGAGCGTAGTCCAATTCTCTCTCAGTGATCGCACTGCACCTAGGGCACCCAAAGCGCCAATAGCCATCCCTATTGATTGCCCTACAAACCAGCAGGTTCCGCTTTGATAAATTCTAACAAGAGTGTAGGAAAAGGCTAGCCCGCATATTGTGGTTGCTCCAGACCATAATATCGCTTTGACTCGCTTGCCAGCCATATTCAATATATAAATTAATGTCGCATTCCATGAGGCGAAAATAATCATTACAGATACTGATGCTGAATTGACGACTATTTCTATTGGCGTTGCGTTTTGAGTGATATACCAAGTGCTAGTTATCAGGGCACCAGCAATAGATACCGAAAATATATATATTTTGAAATGTCTTAGCCTAGAGATTAATGTGCCATCATCTATCCAGTTGTGAGTGTTTTTATTTATATGTTGCCCAACGGGGTTTATTAGGAAATATCCGAATAGCATATGGAGCGTGGTAAGTATAGAAAATATCCCATACTCTGCTGGCTTCAAGTTGCTAGTAGCTACTGTTATAGACAGTAGTGTGAATGTAGCTATCAGGCATCGCCCGCCACTGATAATGAGGGCATCTTGATGCGCGATTTTAAAGTTCAATGTCGATTCCAGCTTATTTTAAATAGGTAATTAATTCTATTTTGGTATTGCTTGATATTGTATTTTTCGCATTATAAAAATATCGTGCTCAACACTCCAATAAAGCTTGTTCTCTCTAGACCAATCGACAAGAAAGTCAATAGAAGGGTACCCTTCATTCCCAAGATTTAAGCTAGGGAAGCATCTGACATCATCTATAAAAATTGATACGTTTTCAAAATTGAATAGGTTCTTCGCAATTTCCTCTAATTCATCTTCTACAGGGCAATTTTTTTCGCCTTTAAATGTTATGCCTTCGGAATAATGCCCGTCCAACCAAAAGTTACAATTTCCTTCGAGCGATGGAATTAGCCGAGGGAATATACTCTCGCTGGTTCCGTTGAGATAGATTATATTTCTGTTTGTTATCGAGTTTTTACTTATACTATAGAGTTTTTTACATGGCTCAATAGTTATTACCCTCGGGTACCTTTCTGATAAGAATCTAGTGGTTTTACCAAAATACGTTCCTGATTCGACCCACATTGAGTTTGGGATTCCATATTTAACGAGTATTTTCTGCTTAATATATTGAGGTGAGAAACCCGAGAAACCCGAGAAATCCCTCCTTCTCCATTGCGTAAATGATATTACGGCATTGTAATATGATTTAAAGATACTTGGGATAAGTCGAATTATATGATTCATCGCGTTGTCCGGTAATCGAAAGTAGATGCTGCAATTTTTATCACTTAATATACCTTAAGTGATTTTGAGGTAGGGGTAAAAATGTACCTATTTTGGCGCTAACTCTCCTGTAGGTTTTTTTGCTTTGTAGAAACCAAAGGTATGTTTCTGCGAGACTGTCCCGTCGTTGGATTTTTGTGTCCCAACCAAAGTCTGAAGAGTGAGCGACGTTGAAGAATTTTCTTGGCGCACGGCCGGGTTTGCTGGTGTCAAACTCGATATTACCATTGTAGTCAGGGGTGTCGGCAATTAGTTGCGCAAGCTCCGCAATGCGCCACTTCTTCCCACTACCCGTATTGATATGTGATTGAGTGGCAGGCGCTGCCTGCTTTATGCGTTCTTGTTCAATATTCATTAAATAGGTGCTCGCCTCAGCGATATCGTGAACGTTTAAAAGCTCCCGTTTTGCATTGCCGCTGCCTCAGGTGCCACTAGGTAGGTTTGCAACCTTTGCTTCACATGGAATCACCGTAAAACGGCGGGCATCACATGGCAATGTTCCGGCGCGAAAGTTGTCGTTTTCGTCATGCGGGTTAGTAGGCATAACGTTCCGGTAATCGACTTTGTATTGTCTGTTATAGGATTTACAGGGTTTAATTCTGACTATTTTGGCTAAGGTATCGGGCTCGTTTGGTGGCTCCAGTGGGCCACTCAATAAAGTGGCCTCAGTAATAGGTTGTTCCGCGAGCTCGGGGTAAACACATGACGAACCCTGAAATAACAATTTTTTCACACCGGCGAGATATGCTTGGTGAATGGCGTTGTTTTGTATGCAAAGGTTTTGGTAAATAAATTCCACCGGATACTGATTTTTTGCGTAAATTCCGCCAACCTTGGTTGTACAAAGGTAAACATTGGTCAATATGTAGGGTTGAAAAAAATGCTTTACCGCTTCTTGATTTGTTAGGTCAAGTTCTTTACGGCTTTTTGTGATCACCGTGGTGTTGTTGATTTTACTCAACTGCTTGAGGATGTCCGCCCCGACCATACCGTTGTGACCCGCGACGAATATTATATTTTGCATGACTTACCCTTGCGCTGTACTAACTGCAAAGCCGTTGCTGTGAGGCAGCCTGGCTGCTAGCCTTATTTTTGTTAGGCTTTCCCTGCATACCAAGCAAAGTCTTGACCTTGGGGGTGCGAGAATAGTGAGAGTCTATACGAAGGATGATGTCGCTTAAGGCGATATTGGGTGCTTGCGTGTGGTCGACTTCTATTGTGGTAGCTGTTTCGTTGATCCTGACGTGTTCAAATTTAAGCGCCACTGAAATTTCTGCTGCCGTCAATTTGATAAAGTTGCGTACCGATTGTTGTACTCCGGTTGCAATTACAAAATCTTCGGTTCTCTCTTGCTGCGGTATCAACCGCTGCATTTTGACGTAGTTTTTTGCGTGGCCCCAATTGTGCTTAGCGCCGAGATTGCCCATATATAGACAGCTTTGGGGGCCCTGGGCAATATTAGCCAAGTATCGAGTAATTTTTCGGGTAGCAGAGGTTTTGTCACGCCGTGGTGATTCATGGTTAAACTGAGTGCCATTGCAGGCGTACATGCCGTATGCGTCCAGATAATTCGCGGTAGTCCAATGGGCGTATAGCTTGTCGGCGGCGTTAGGAGAGCTTGAGTAAAATGGCGTAGTTTTTGTTCGTGATTTTTTTCTTGCGAGGCCGTATAGCTCAGGCGTTGATACTTGGTAAAAGAGGCTTTTCTTCTCTAAGTCCTGTATGTGGATGGCCTTCAATATGTCTAGCGTGCCAAGCGCATTGACATAGGATGCATCGCTCAGGTCGCTGTAGTGCAAATGTAATTTGTCCTTTGCAGTGTGTGGGTCCTGATAAATGTGATCAATCCAACTCGTGTTAAAAAGCGATGATCTACGTTTGAGGCTGTAGGCTTCATAGCCTTTTTCTAATTTAAGCTCAGCAACGTACGAACCATCTTGGCCGGTAGTTCCTGTTATAAATGCCACTTTTGTCATCGTCCTAGCCTTCTCGTAATACCGTTTTAAAGTGAACTATGTAGCCTGCGTGTTTGCGCCAGAGTATTGATCGTAGGTTATTAAGTAATTGTTGGTCGCTGTCGTCCAGCTATATTGCTCCGAGACCAATCTGTGTTGTTCGGTAAATAAGGGCTGTTCGCCTTTGAGACTCTCTAGCGTACTTGAGACAGCGCTTGATATAGCGGTTGTATTACGTTCTGGAACCGATTGTATCCATTTATTTCCTGATACAGCGGCGCGGATCTCTCGTAGTGATTCGTTTTGCGATACCACCATAGGACAGTTACAGCTTAGTGCTTCAATTACTACGAGCCCAAGCCCTTCGCGGTCGCCTGATCCGGCTGTGACGAAAGGCGCGACGAAGACGGAACTCTCACGATAATACCGGATAAGATCTTGGCTAGGTAGCCCGCCGAGAAACGTCACGTATTCGTCGATCGCGAGATCTTTCGTGATTCGTTTAAGGGCGTCTTTGTAAGGGCCATCGCCAATAATTAGCAGCGTGGCCATTGGGTGATGCACTAGTATCTCTGGCATAGCCATTAATAGGTATTCTAAGCCTTTTTTTTCTACTAGACGCCCAACGAATAGCACTTGGTTTTTGTCCCTAAGGATTTCTGGTCTTGGCGTAAATTGCTCTTCTGTATCTACGCCCATAGGAAGTATGCTTATTTTGTCTCTGACTGTTAGCTCATTATGGAAGTAGTCTTTCATGGCTGGGCTTACGACTGCTATGGCGTCGGTCTTAGAAAGGATATATAGCTTCATTTTTTTAAAGAGCTTGTTGTTGAAGGTATATAGGTCTCCCCCATGGGACGTGATGATTAGGGCCGGGGAATTCTTGATTAGTGCTTTAACGCAAATGGCAACGATGCCTTGTGGGATAATCCAATGAGCATGAATGATGTCCGGACGTATTTTGCGCGCGACCCTGTAAGTTAATAACATTTGAGATAGGATGAAGGTGGGTAAAAGAACCCATTTCCATAGATTTCGCTTTACGTTTGCACCCATGCCACCGTGAGAGATCAATGTGGACAGGGTATTTGGCGCATATCTATGTCGGTAAATACACACTTCATCAACCGTTTCCCGGGCTGTGGTGTTTTTTTCCCTTGGGCTAATCACTGTGACATTGTGATACTTAGCTACACGTTTTGATAGTTCGTGTACAAAATTGGGTTCATGGTCGTTTATCCAGCGCGGATAAGTCGAGGAAAGTACCAGAATTGTCTTTCTTGCCTTGGGGATGAACTCTTCTCTCATATTGCCAGGTTTATCCATTTGTACTTGGGTTTGATCGAACCGCGGCTGCGGAGGTTGCCGTTGCCTAAGCCTTTACAATGTTTTCTTTAATTGGGAAGCGATTACGAGTATCAATTAATAAACTGCAATTTTCCGCTAGCATTTTGTAGTCAAAATCGTCATGGTCGGTGGTGAGTAGTACGCAGTCGTAATATGCCATTGTTTCCTGGGTTAAAGGCATAGAGGTCATGTCGAAGGCGAAGTCACGCTTTATTGGGAATTGAGGAACATAAGGATCGCTATAATCTACTAGCGCACCTTTCTTTTTCAACAGATCGATAATCTCCACTGCTGGCGCCTCCCGCGAGTCACTCACATTTTTCTTATAAGCCAATCCCAAAATTAAAATCTTACTGCCTTTAACCGCCTTGCCGTGTTCGTTAAGCGCATCTGCTGTTTTCTGCACTACCCATTCAGGCATGGCGCGGTTTACTTCACCAGCTAGCTCTATAAAACGAGTATGTATGCCGTATTCCCTTGCCTTCCATGTTAAGTAGAAGGGGTCGATGGGTATGCAGTGTCCGCCTAGGCCGGGGCCGGGGGTGAATTTGGTAAAGCCAAAGGGTTTGGTGGCGGCGGCGTCGATGACTTCGTGGATGTTGATGCCCATTTTGTCGGCGACGATTTTCATTTCATTGACCAGGCCGATATTGACGGCGCGATAGATGTTTTCTAACAGCTTGGTCATTTCAGCGGTTTTTGTCGAGCTGACTGGCACGACGGTATCTATAATACTTTCGTATAATTTTACGCCAGCGTTCAAACAAGCCGGTGTTTCGCCGCCGCAGACTTTTGGGATTGTTTGGGTTGTATAGCTGCTATTGCCGGGGTCTTCTCGTTCAGGTGAATAGACTAGATAGTAATCTTCGCCAATGGTGAATCCCTTGGATTCAATTAATGGGCGGACGAGTTCTTCGGTTGTGCCGGGGTAGCTGGTGCTTTCTAGTGACAGTATTTGCTGTGCTTTTAAATACGGCTGTAATTGGCTGACGGTGTTGGTTACGTAGCTTAGATCGGGTTCGCGGTATTTGTTCAGCGGTGTGGGTACGCAGATGATGATGGCATCTAGCTGACTGGCTTGGGCATAGTCGCTTGTTGCCGAAAAGTTGCCCTGGATTGCCGCTTGAATTCGTTCAGCGGCGATATGCGTAAGGTAGGTTTGGCCTTCTGACAGCTGCTTGGGTTTTGCGGCGTCGGTGTCGAAGCCAATGACTTTGTAATTCGCCTCGGCAAAGCAAAGGGCGAGGGGGAGACCTACGTAACCCAGGCCGAATACGCCGATAACAGCCTCTTTGTTATTGATTCGTTGTAACAGGCTTGCGGAGCTCATTATTTACCTAATTTGAGGCGTGGCTAATTATTGCAGTGATCAGTTTCAATCAGGGTTTTTACAATGGCTTAATCTACACTGCTTGCAGGGACTGACGCTAGTTTTTATCTCGTTTATGTAAGCTGGTTGGGGCTTTTGTGTCACCAGGGAGTCGGAAGTCTGGTGTCTGAGGTCAGACGAGAAAGACTGAGGCTAGGTCGGTGGGTTGTAGCCGTGAGCGCAACGAATGCCGGTGGTTATAACAAAGTATGAAGTTGGGTAAGGCCCGTGGTATGTGGATCCTCAATCGAGTTGAGGATGACGATGGTGGTTGGTTGAGGATGACGGCGGTGGGAGGCGGGGAGCGCTAGTGATGCTTTAGGCTAGACGGAAAACGGGGAACGCTAAAAGGCGCAGTGATATGCCTTTGGTTTTGGCGACTAATGTAGTTGAGTAAGCCCCGTGGGTTGTGGATCCTCAATCGAGTTGAGGATGACGATGGTGGGGCGTTGAGGATGACGATGGTGGGGCGTTGAGGATGACGATGGTGGGGCGTTGAGGATGACAGGCTTGGGTCGTTGATGGTGACGGCTTTTGGGCGTTGATGCTGGAGGACCGTTGATGGCGATGGCGATGTGCGTTGATGAGGCGTTGAGGTTGATGGTGGCGCAACCCCTGCGCCGTCAAAACTGCGTTATCCCTTAGCTATTAAAGCCACGTCGTTAAGCCACTACAGCCCCGACCATTCAAAACTTTAAAAAAACCGCCGTCATCCCCGACCGCGATCGGGGATCCAGAGTGAGCGTTAGCGAATTGCGTTACGTCAGACGCCCAACTCCCGGCATTCCCCAAGCCTTAACTAATATTCCCCGTCACCCGAACCCGCCGGCTAGTTGGCGCAACTTTCTCAGTCTTCGCCGCTTCGCGATTTTTAATGCCGGTGTCGATGATGTTTTTCAGGGCGATGATCATGCCAGTAAAGATGAAGGCGCCGGGTGGCAGAATGGCGACTAGCACGGCGGTGTAGTCGTCTACTAAAACAATTTTCCAGCTTTTAGCGCCTTCGCCGAATAACAAGTCCATATTGGCGAAGATGGCGCCGGTGCCGATCACTTCTCTGACGGCGCCTAGCAACATTAAGATGAAGGCGAAGCCGACGCCCATAATAAAGCCGTCGTACATGGCGGGCAGGACTTTGTTTTTACAGGCGAAGGCGTCTGCGCGGCCGAGGATGACGCAGTTGGTGGTAATCAGCGGCAGGAAGATACCGAGTATTTGGAATAGTTCGTAGGCGAAGGCCTGCATGAGCAGTTCTATGCAGGTAACTGCTGCCGCGATGATCATGACGAAGGCGGGCAGGCGAATTGCATCTGAAGCGAAGCTGCGGATCATGGAGACGGCGGTGTTAGAGACGGTAAGCACTAACATCGTGGCTATACCCATGCCTAAGGCATTGATGACCGAGCCGGTGACGGCGAGCAAAGGGCACAGGCCCAGTAGCTGAACGATGGCCGGGTTGTTTTTCCATAGACCGTTTAGGGAGATCTCGCGGTAACTGATATCACTCATGGTTGAGTTCCTGCGTCGGTACTGACTTGCTGTTCGCTCGTATTTGCTGCGACGGCATTGATGATTTGCGCTTTATTGGCGTCGTAATACTGTAACGCTTTGTGCACGGCGTTGGTAACGGCGCGGGGTGTGATGGTCGCGCCGGTGAATTGGTCGAACACGCCCTTGTCTTTTTTAACAGCCCATTTTGATTCTTCTGGGTTGCTTAGGCTTTTACCCAGAAAGCCATCTACCCAATGACTTTTTTTGTAATCGACTTGGTCGCCGAGGCCCGGTGTTTCGCGGTGAGAGAGTACGCGCACGCCAGAGATGGTGCCATCTTCGGTAATGCCGACAATCATATCGATATCGCCGGTGTAGCCATCACGGGCGGTGGCGGGCAATATGGCGCCGACAAATTTGCCGTTCATGCTGGCGCGGTAGAGCTTTTTGCTTTCCCGCAGGCCTAAGAGCTCACTGTCGCTGGCGCTTATGGCGTCGTCTAGCATGGAGTTGTCGTGGCTCGATTTAGGGAAGAGCTCTAGTAGTGCACTCTCTTCCGCGTGACGGATATTGTCTTGGATTAAGCCTCGGGTCGATAAATACGTTCCCGCAATAATACCGGTGGTGACGACGGCGAAGACGCCGAGCAAGATGCCGTTTTTGGTGATCGATCGGCCGAGGATATTCATGACTTTCCTCCCTGCTGATCTTTTAATTTATGGCCGTAGGTTCTCGGCTGCGTGTAGTGATCGATAAAGGGCGCCGCGAAGTTCATTAATAGAACTGCGAATGCCACCGCGTCAGGGTAGTTGCCCCACACTCGAATGATGTAAACCAAAATGCCAATCAGTGCGCCGTAAATGACGCGGCCACGATTCGATACGGCAGAGGTAACAGGGTCGGTCACAATAAAAAAAGCACCGAGCATGGTGGCGCCGCTGAGCAAGTGAAATAGCGGTGAGCCGCCAGATGCGGAGCTGCCGCCATCGTAAAATAAGGCGGACATAATAGTTAGCGATGCCAACATGCTGAGTGGCGCATGCCAGGTAAATACCCGCCGATACAATAAATACATGCCGCCGAGTAAAAAGCCGATGTTAGCCCATTCCCAGCCAATGCCAGCAAATTGGCCGAACTGAGCAGACCCCTGCCAAAGATCCTCTATCAGCAGTGAATCGTTTTGTTTGAGCACATCTAGCGGCGTTGCCATTGTGATGGCGTCGATGCTGTCGCGACCGAATCCAAAGCAGTAGCGCAGGGCGTCTATTGGCCCTAACAGGTCGCCGGCAAAGCTGCCCTGGGGCGCAAGCCATGTGGTCATTTGTACGGGGAAGGAAATGAGCAGCATGACGTAAGCCGCCATGGCTGGGTTGAATGGATTGTAGCCCATGCCGCCGTAGAGCTGCTTGCAGATAAGAATGGCAAAGCCGGTGCCGATCATGATCAGCCAAAATGGTGATCCCGGTGGTAGCGCGATACCTAATAAAAAAGCGGTGACGAGTGCGCTGTAGTCGTTGAGATAAAATCCGATGGGGCGCTTGCGCCATTTTAAAGCCAGTGCTTCAAATGCCAGTGCGGTGATGCTGGCCCAAAGTACGTTGACGAGGCTGCCGAAACCGAAAAACCACGTTAGCGAAAACAGACCGGGAATGGTTGCCAGCAGCACCAAGCGCATGACTCGCGCGGTGCTCATTGGCCCGTGGGCGTGTGGTGAACTGACTTTTAAAAATCCCATAGTCTCATTCGTGCTCGTATTCTAGGTTTCGCTCAGCGTTTGCTGAGCGGCGGCCAATTTATCTTCTAGTTTAACTAGCGAGTCGGCCAATATGTCGGCTTTGTCATCGCCTTCTGCACGCGCCGCTTCAAGTTTCTCTTTGGTGCGGGCGATGCGGCTTTCCAGGGACTCGATGGTCTGCTTAATTTTGTCGGCGTCGCTCATGTTCGCTTGTGCTTCACGAGCCGCTTTGGCGCGCTCGATGGCAGCTTGAACCGGATCGTCGCTCGCTACCGGTTCGCTCGCACTGCTCGTTTTCAGTGTGGCGAGATGGTCGTTTAGTTCTTTTTTGGCTGTGTCGAGCTTCGCCTGAGTTTTTTCAACACCAGTCGCAAAGGCGGCGACATTGGCGTCGTTCTGCTCCTGCGCTAAGGCCAATTTTTCTTGTGCTGCGCTTAGGCGTTTTTCGGTACTGGCGACGGTATTTTGCAAGCGCGTGGTTTTGTCTTCGTCACTTTCATCTGCGCTAGCGCCAGCGCGCTTTGCTAGTGCTCTGGCGATCGCAGCCTGGGCGGGATCGGCACTGTCGCTCGCGGGTGCCGCTTTTGTCGGCGCTAAACTCGCTTCGTGCTCGCTCAGTTCTTTTTGAATGGCGGCGAGCTTCTCTTCAGTTTTACTTACCGCCGTTGCAAAGGCGTCTGCATTCTCGTTTTGCTGTTCCTGGGCTAGAGCGAGTTTTTCTTTTGCTGCTGCGAGGCGCTTCTCTGCGCTCGCTAATAATTTTTGCAGGCGCTCGGTTTTTTCTTGCGGGCTTTCTTCCTCGGCATTGCCGTCGCGTTTGGCTTGCGCGCGAGCGATGGCGGCTTGAGCGGGGTCCGTCGATTCGGCTTTTTTGGCCTTGCTGCGCTCTATTGCCGCTTGAATGATATCGGCCTTGCCGGCTTCTGGTGCGTTTGCCGCTGCGGCTGCTTTGGCTTTCGCCGCTTCCATTCGGGCTGCGCGTTTGGCTTCTTTTTCAGCCTCTTCCTGTTCTAATCTGGCGGTGCGTGCTTCAAAGCGTTCTTTAGAACGCTCGGCTTTAATCTTATCTTGCTGAGCTTGACGAATTTCGGCTTTGGAGGCGCGGTAGTACTGCACCAATGGGATATTACTTGGGCAGGCAAACGAACACGCGCCGCATTCAATGCAGTCGAAGAGTTGATGATCCTCGAGCTTTTCGTGTTCTTGGGCGCGCGCGAACCAGTACATTTGCTGAGGTAGCAACGATACAGGGCAGGCTTCTGCACACATGCCGCAACGGATACACGCTTGCGCAGGCGGTGGTGGTGGCAGCTCGGCCACAGTTGGCGCCAGCACGCAGTTACTGGTTTTTACAATGGGCACCGCCGTGTCTTGTAGCGTGTAGCCCATCATGGGGCCGCCCATAATTAAGCGGATGCAATTGTCTTTGTTGAAGCCGCTTTTATCTAATAAATACTGAACCGGCGTACCGAGCAAAACCTCGTAATTTTGTGGCTGGCCGCAGGCCTCGCCTGTGACGGTGGTAATCCGTGAAATAAGCGGCTCGCCAAAACGAATAGCGCGGTAAATGGCGGTTGCGGTACCGATGTTTTGACACACAATGCCGACGTCTGACGGCAAGCCGCCGGAGGGGACTTCTTTGCCGGTCAAAATCTGAATCAGCTGTTTTTCACCGCCGGATGGGTATTTAGTCGGGAATACCACGATCTCAATACCCGTGCCTTCAGCCGCTTTTTTAAGCGCGGCGATGCCTTCGGGTTTATTGTCTTCTACGCCAATCAGGGTTTCTTTACTGGGCTTAATCAGGTGCCGAAGTATTTCGGCACCGGCGATGATTTCCGCAGCGCGTTCGCGCATCAGAATGTCATCGGCGGTGATGTAGGGTTCGCACTCGGTGCCGTTCAGAATTAGCGTTTCTATCGGCTTGTCGTCGCGGGTGCTGAGTTTAACCGCAGCGGGAAAACCCGCACCGCCCATACCGGCAATACCGGCTTGGCGAACGCGATCGACTAATTCTATCTTGCTGAGCTGGGTGTAATCTTCAAGGCCTTGGTGGGCGATCCATTCGTCTTTGCCGTCGGTGTCGATCACAATGCAGCTAGCGCTCATGCCCGATGGATGCGGAATAACGCGTGATTCGATGGCGGCGATAGTGCCGGATGTTGGCGCGTGAACTGGCGCACTGACAAAGCCTTTGGCTTCAGCAATCATCTGGCCTTTAAGGACGCGGTCGCCGACATTAACTATCGGGCTGGCTGGCGCGCCGATATGTTGCGCTAGGGGCAGAATGAGTTGCGGCGGAATGCCGGCATTTTCAATTGGGTTGTGTAGCGACTGATGTTTGTTTTCTGCGGGGTGAATGCCGCCGTGAATATCCCATATTTTTCTCATACCGCAGCTCCACTTTGTTTCGTGGTGCCGCGATCCGAAGCAATAAGATCCTCTGCGGGCTTGGGCTTGTCCCAATGCCAAGTTTGCAGGCTGGTCTGGATGGGGAGCATGTCGATACAGTCTACTGGGCAAGGTTCTACGCACAAATCACAGCCGGTGCATTCGCTGGCAATGACCGTGTGCATATGTTTGGCCGAGCCGAGAATGGCATCCACGGGGCAGGCCTGAATACATTTTGTGCAGCCAATGCATTCCGCTTCCCGAATAAAGGCAACCGAGGGTACGGTTTCTTCAGCGGCGTCTAGTGGCTTGGCTTCTACACCGAGTAAATCAGCGAGGGCGGCGATGGTGGCTTCGCCGCCCGGTGGGCATTTATTGATATCGTCGCCCTCGGCGATAGCTTGCGCGTAGGGACGACAGCCGGGGTAGCCGCACTGTCCGCACTGGGTTTGCGGCAGCAGCGATTCGATTTGTTCGGCGATGGGGTTGCCTTCGGTTTTAAATTTCACCGCGGCAAAACCTAGCAGTGCGCCGAATACCAAACCGAGGCCGACTAGGGCCAGCAGCGAGGCTAAAAACGGGTTTTGGGCAATCAGTTCAATCATGTTTGCAGCCTATACCAATCCTGCAAAGCCCATAAAGGCGAGTGACATCAGACCGGCGGTAATCATACCGACGGCGGGGCCTTTAAATGGGGCGGGTACGTCGGCAGCGGTGATGCGTTCGCGCATGGCGGCGAATAACACTAATACCATTGAGAAGCCGGCAGCGGCGCCGAAGCCATACAGGGTTGATTCGACAAAGCTGTGGTCTTTGTTGATGTTGAGTAGAGCGACACCTAATACCGCACAGTTGGTGGTGATCAGCGGTAAAAATACCCCCAGCACCTTGTAGAGCATGGGGCTGGTTTTGCGCACCACCATTTCAGTGAATTGCACAACTACCGCGATGACAAGAATAAAGGTGATAGTGCGCAGGTATTCCAGGCCGAGTGGAATGAGTAGCCACTCATAGGTCAGCCAGCTGCAAATAGACGCGAGGGTGAGTACAAAGGTGGTGGCGCTAGACATGCCGATGGCAGTTTCGAGTTTATTAGACACGCCCATGAACGGGCACAGGCCCAGAAACTGCACCAGTACGAAGTTGTTAACCAGAATGGCGCTGATTAACAATAGTGAATAGTCTGCTAACACAATTTTTAGCCTCACCTTTGCATCGCTTATGCGAAATCTACTCTGGCTGGGCAATACGCAGTATTGCGGGCCAGATCGTCATTATCGGGCGATCTTAGTTTATTTCGATCAAGCGTTCAATTTAAAAAGCGGTAATGCATTTCACCTGCCTTTGGTGGGCAGGTGTATGCGCTTACTGAATTTTCATGCCCGCTTTGGCGCCGCTGTCGGGGCTGAGCAACCATATCTCTTGGTCGCCAGGGCCGGCGGCTAGCACCATGCCTTCAGACATGCCAAAGCGCATCTTGCGCGCCTCCAGGTTGGCGACCATCACGGTAAGTTTCCCCACCAACTGCTCGGCATTGTACGCGGTTTTAATACCGGCAAAGACTTGGCGAGTGCCCAAATCACCTAAGCTGAGAGTCAGTTTTAGCAATTTGTCTGCACCTTCGACGGCCTCTGCTGCGACGATTTCCGCTACACGCAAATCAATTTTAGCAAAGTCGGGGTAGGCGATTGTGTCGGCTATACCCGTGTCTTTGTCTTTCGCCGCCTTTTTCGGTTTGGCGACAGGTGTCGGCGCAGGTGAGTTGTCACTGCTTTCGTCCACCATCGCGGCAACCTTGTCGGCGTCGACCCGACTCATCATCGCTTTGAATGGCTCAATGCTGTGATTGTGCAGCGGCGCAAACTCGCCCTGCCAAGTCAGCGGGATATTTAAAAATTGCTCGGCTTGCTTAGCTAGTTCAGGCAATACCGGTGAAAGATAGGTGGTGAGTACGCGGAATAGGTCGATGCATTGTGACGCGACGTCGGCTGCTTGGCCGACGGTGTCATCGGATTTGGCTAGTTTCCACGGTTCGCAGGCGTCAAAGTATTCGTTGGTTGCGTCTGCCAATGCCATGATTTCGCGCACGGCTTTGCTGTACTCGCGCTGCTCATAAAGCTGGGCGATGGTTTCACTGGCGCCAGTGACTTGCTGCCACAGCGCGGCATTGTGCTGGGTGGTGCTGAGTTTGCCGTCATTGCCTTTTTGCACAAACTTGGCGCTGCGGCTGGCGATGTTGACGAGTTTGCCGACCAGGTCAGAATTCACGCGATTGATGAAATCTTCCAGATTAAGGTCGATGTCATCTACGGCGCCAGACAGTTTGGCGGCAAAGTAGTAGCGCAAATATTCTGCGGGTAAATGCTTTAGGTAGGTTTCCGCCTTTATGAATGTGCCGCGAGATTTGGACATTTTCTTGCCGTTCACGGTTAAAAAGCCGTGGGCGTAAATCGCGGTGGGCTGACGGAAGCCGGCTGAATCCAGCATGGCGGGCCAAAACAGGCCGTGGAAATTGATAATGTCTTTGCCAATAAAGTGGTAAAGCTCGGCGGTGGAGTCCGTGCCCCAGTATTCATTAAAGTCGCGGCCGTTTTTCTCGCACCAGTTGGCGCAGCTGGCCATATAGCCGATGGGGGCATCTAGCCACACGTAGAAAAATTTACCGGGTGCGCCGGGAATTTCAAAACCGAAGTAGGGTGCGTCGCGGGATATATCCCAGCTTTGCAGGCCAGCGTCTAACCACTCGCGTAACTTGTTTGCAATTTGCGGTTGCAGCGCGTCGCTGTCGGTCCAGTTGCGCAGGAGGTTTTCAAAGTCGCCGAGTTTAAAGAAAAAGTGCGTGGAGCTTTTTTCGATTGGCGTGGCGCCAGAGATTGCTGAACGCGGGTTTATTAATTCCGCTGGCGTGTAGGTCGCGCCGCAGGCTTCGCAGTTATCGCCGTATTGGTCGTCGGTTTTACACTTGGGGCACGTGCCTTTGATGTAGCGGTCGGCTAAAAATAAATTCTTTTCTGGGTCGAAAAGTTGGGTGACGTCGCGGCGCTCAATATGGCCGTTGGCATCGAGGCGGCGATAAATTTCTTCTGAGTAATGTTGGCACTCAGGTGAATGGGTGGAGTGGTAATTGTCGAAGCGGATATGAAAACCCGCTAAATCGCGCTCGTGCTCGGCTTTTACCCGCGCAATTTGCTCTTCTGGGCTAATGCCGAGTTTTTCTGCCGTGAGCATGATGGCGGTGCCGTGGGCGTCGTCGGCGCATAAGTAAATGCAGTCATTGCCGCGTAATTTCTGGTAACGCACCCAAATATCGGTCTGGATAGATTCCAGTAAATGACCGAGATGAAGTGGGCCGTTGGCGTAGGGCAGGGCACTGGTGACCAGAATCTTGCGCGACATGGGTTTCCTTGTTTAGTGGTGCTAGCCGCGACTGCATGTAGTCGCTGGCTTGAATGGACTTAAAGGCGCGAGATTATAGCGTTTTTGACTGCTTGGCGCATCTGTCTCGGCGTTGTTCGATATGGGTGCGGGGCGTATACTCGCCGGCTGATTCACTATTTATTAAAGGCAGGGGAAAGATATGACGGCAGCGCTGGAATCCAGAGTACGCGAGCAACTGATGGCGGTTGTGCTGCCCGGTTTGGCTTCGCCACTGGCTGAGCTTGCCGATATTGTGTCCTTGCTTGTCAGCGACGACCGCGTCGATGTGGTAATTGAGCTTGGCTTTCCCGCAAAAAGTGCGCAGCAGCAATATGAAGCGGCGATTGCTGAAAGTCTTAAATCTATCGCTGGCGTAGATGCTGTATCAGCTCGGGTGACATGGAAAATTTTGCCCTATGCGGCGCAGCAAAATATTAAGAGCATGGAAAATGTCCGTAATATTATCGCGGTCGCGTCTGGCAAGGGCGGAGTCGGCAAGTCTACTACGTCTGTGAATCTAGCCTTGGCTCTGGCTGCTGAAGGCGCGCGGGTAGGTTTGTTGGACGCTGATATTTATGGCCCCAGCGTGCAAATGATGTTGGGAATCCCTGAGGGGCAGCGTCCAAAGCAGTATGGCACGCATTATTTATTGCCGATTGAAGCCTATGGCGTGCAGTCGATGTCGATGGGCTATTTGGTGACGGCCGATACACCGATGGTATGGCGTGGGCCGATGGCGACTGGCGCGCTGCAGCAGTTGTTGAATCAGACGTATTGGCAGGATTTGGATTATTTAATTATTGATATGCCGCCGGGCACGGGCGATATTCAATTGACGCTTTCGCAAAAAGTACCGGTGTCTGGCGCGGTAGTGGTGACGACGCCGCAAGATATCGCGCTATTAGATGCCAAGAAAGGCATTGAAATGTTTCGCAAGGTCTCGGTGCCGGTGTTGGGTATTATTGAAAATATGGCAGTGCACATTTGCAGCCAGTGCGGCCATCACGAGCATGTATTTGGTCAAGGCGGCGGCGAGCGTATGGCGCAATCTTATGATGTGCCGATGTTGGGCTCTCTGCCTCTTTCAATGCAAATTCGCGAACAGGCAGATTGCGGTAAGCCGGTGTTAGCCGCTCATCCAGATAGTGATGCGGCGATGTTATATCGGCAGGTCGCCATCAGCATGACCGCCGAGTTGGCCAAGCGCCAGCGCGTGCAGAGTAATGCTTTTCCGAATATTTCGATCAGCGATGATTAATATCGTCGCGATAGCCAATTTAAAAATTGAAATGAACTACCGTCAAGAGGGGATGCAATGAGTATTAAGGCTGACAAGTGGATTCGCCGCATGGCAGAGAGCGAGGGCATGATTGAGCCTTTTGAGCCGGGGCAGATTCGTACTCGCGACGACGCTAAAATTATCTCTTACGGCACGTCTAGCTACGGCTACGATGTGCGCTGTTCAAACGAGTTTAAAGTATTTACAAATACTTATTCTGCGACGGTAGATCCCAAAGCGTTTGATGAAAAAAGCTTTGTCGATATCACCGCCGACTACTGCATTATTCCGCCAAACTCGTTTGCACTGGCGCGCACGGTTGAATACTTTCGTATTCCTCGCAGTGTGTTAACCATGTGTTTGGGCAAGTCTACGTATGCGCGCTGCGGCATTATCGTGAATGTCACGCCGCTAGAGCCGGAGTGGGAAGGGCATGTGACTTTGGAATTTTCAAACACCACAACCTTGCCAGCAAAGATATATGCTAACGAAGGCGTGGCGCAGATGCTGTTCTTTGAATCTGACGAAATTTGCGAAGTCAGCTACAAAGATCGCGGTGGCAAGTATCAGGGCCAGACGGGTGTGACCCTTCCTAAGACCTGATGCGCTGTTAGCGCACTCAGGCAGCTATCGTCATACCCGGCTTGATCGGGTATCCAGTGTGAGCGTGAGCGAATGCCTTTGGGGTTTGCGAAATGCGGCGTAATTCAAAGTCCGCGGTTTATGGATCCCCGATCGGGGTCGGGGATGACGGTAATTGGAATTGCTTAGATATCCATTAAAACCCGCCGTCATACCTGGCTCGCTCGGGTGTCTTTTGAAATTTATTGCCATACCCGACTTGATCGGGTATCCAGAGTGAGCGTAAGCGAATGCTTTTGAATTTTACCAAGCGCAGAGTAATTTAGATTTCGAGGTTTATGGATCCCCGATCGGGGTCGGGGATGACGGTTGGGAGGTGCGTGAGGTTGGGAGCCTTCGTCATACTCGGCCACGACCGAGTATCCATGTGAGCATAAGCGAATGCCTTTGGGTTTGCAGCGCGCTGAGCAACTACTAGACCGGAGGTTTATGGATCCCCGATCGGGGTCGGGGATGACGGTAATTGGAATTGCTTAGATATCCATTAAAACCCGCCGTCATACTCGGCGACGACCGAGTATCCAGAGTGAGCGTAAGCGAATGCCTTTGACGTTGCGGTGCGTGTTGTAAATCAAGGTTCGAGTCATGGACCCCGATCTGGGTGGGGGTTGGCATTATGTAGATCTATATAGCCTTACTATCTGTCGAGTAGGTCATAAGTCTCATAGAGGTCAGGTTAAAAACTACTGGCTTAAGCCCGTTACGGATTTACCATTGAGGCTGGCATTGATTAGTTCTAAGGAATAAACCTCATCATCTTCGCGCTGCTCTAATCTTACGATTAGGTAATTCCAGTCCTTGGCCATCCATATCGTCGTTTCGCTGCTGCTACCGGGGCGTGAGCGCAGTAATTTGATGGTGCGCAATTTTCCTGCGGGGCTGTCTATGGTTTCTTCGCCGATTTTTTCGATGGTATAGGTTTTGTGCTTACCTCGACTGACGACGGTTTGGGTCATTTTTTTGCCGAGGCGATTTTCGATTAATGCTTCGCGCATTTTTAGCTGCGCGCCAAGTTGATCAAAGGTGTCCGTGCTTACTTTAGACGACCACGGTTTGCGGTATTTTTTATCGCTGGCGGTGTTTTTAGCCCAGTCAAAATTAATGCGTTGGTCTTGCTTGCTGCTCATATTGTTCGAGTATTCGTAGTGCAGTGGTCGCAAGCCATCTTTGGTGTTTTCGATTAGGCTTTCCTCGTCGATCTTAATAAACATGAGTTTTGCGTGCTGTGATAACAGCCAGTTATTTCCCTGTTTGCTGAGTGTACGAGTTGCCGTTGTGGTGAGGCTATTACTGCTGATTTTGTATTCCGCATTGTAGGGAAGTATTTCTTTTGTTTGTGGTGCAGTGGCTGTGTTGCTTTGTGTGACGGCTTGCAGTGACTGAATTTGAGGTGCTGCATCGGTAGGGGAGGTGTTCGCGGGATACAGAGCGATACCGCCGCTTGCGATTGATTGGTTAATTAAGACGCCAAATAACAGTGAGCTTAGGCTAGTCCGTTTGAAAAAGGATGCCGCTTTCGGGAATGTTTTTATCATCAAGTACCGCCTTTGAATTCTGCAACTTCAAGCGTCCTTCGGCAAACCACTGTGCCGCCAAAGGGTAGATCGTGTGCTCTTTGGACAATACGCGATCGGCGAGGGTTGCAGCATCATCTCCGTCAAATATCGGTATTTTTGCCTGTATTATTGGCGGCCCGCCGTCTAATTCTTCAGTAACAAAGTGCACGGTGGCGCCAGCTTCTTTGTCGCCAGCGTCTATGGCGCGTTGGTGGGTGTGTAGCCCCGGATATTTGGGAAGCAGGGATGGGTGGATGTTGATTAGCCGTCCTAAATAGTGACGAACAAAGCGCGGGGTGAGAATGCGCATAAATCCAGCGAGGACTATAAGGTCGGCGCCAAATTCATCAATTTTTTGCAGCAGGGCCTCGTCGAAATCTTCGCGACTGGCAAATTGCTTGTGATCGATACAGGCTGTTGCGATACCGGCTTCTTTCGCGCGGACAAGGCCGAATGCATCGGCCTTGTTGCTAATTACCGCACTTATTTCCGTATTGTGCAGGAGGTCTTGATTTTTGCAGGCGTCAATAAATGCCTGCAAATTAGAACCGCTGCCAGACAGCAAAATCACCAGCTTGCACGGCATGAAATTACAGGCCTTCTATAACGACTTTTGGCTCGTCTTCCCCTGCGGCTTCAATGCTGCCAATCAGCATGGCTGTTTCGCCCTGTTGATTCAGCATATCTATTACGCGCTCTGCATCGTCTGCCGCGACGGCGAGTACCATGCCGATGCCACAGTTGAAGGTGCGGTACATTTCCCGTGATTCGACATTACCTTGTTCCTGCAACCAATCGAAGATAGCGGGGCGTTCCCAGCTATTTCCGTCGATCACGGCCTTGGTATTGCGCGGTAATACGCGTGGAATATTCTCTAGTAGTCCGCCGCCGGTGATGTGGGCCAGTGCGTTAACACGGTACTGCTTGATCACACGGAGAATCGGTTTGATGTAAATTTTAGTTGGTGCGAGCAGTGTTTCGCCAAGGGTGCTGTCACCGAAGGGCTGGTCAAGCTTGGCGCCACTGTGTTCGATAATTTTGCGAACCAGAGAGTAGCCATTGGAGTGCGGGCCAGATGAAGTGACACCAATCAACTTGTCGCCAATGCGCACAGAACTGCCGTCGATGATATTGGCTTTTTCTACGACGCCAACGCAGAATCCCGCTAGATCGTAGTCATCGCCTTCGTACATGCCTGGCATTTCGGCAGTTTCGCCGCCGACTAATGCGCAGCCTGCTTGTTCGCAGCCATTGCCGATGCCGCCGACAACACTGGCAGCAATATCGACATTCAACGCGCCGGTAGCATAGTAGTCTAAGAAGAATAAGGGCTCGGCACCGGTCACCAGCAGATCATTGACGCACATGGCGACAAGATCGATGCCGATAGTATCGTGAATGCCAACTTCCATCGCGAGTTTTAATTTGGTGCCGACACCGTCAGTGCCAGATACAAGAACGGGTTCTTTATATCCAGTAGGGATTTGGCATAATGCGCCAAAGCCACCAAGTCCGCTCATCACTTCTGGGCGGCGGGTGCGTTTCGCAACATCTTTAATGCGTTCTACTAGCGCGTCACCGGCATCAATGTCTACGCCGGCGTCTTTGTAACTTAAGCTTGGCTTACTGGTGTCAGTCATAATCGTTTGGCTGTCCTCTAAGAGGGCGCTATTCTAGCTTGATTGGGAGTTTAATTCAGCAGCAAAAAGGTGACTTTTTGCCACTAGACACCACGATCGCATAGTGGCTTGCTACAATAGCCAATCACGGCAGGGAAAAGGACGTAAATATAGTGATGCAATTTATTCGGGTGCTGGTGTCAGCCTCTGCAATTTTTATAGCTTTGTCTGGGCAGCTTAGCGCAGCAGTCGTGGGAAACTTATACGACGAGCAACTTATTGTTGAGTCTCAGTCCCGAGGTGCGTTGAAACAAGGCGCGGCAATTGCGCTGGAGCGGGTATTTGTTCGGGTCTCTGGCCGTCAGCAGCTGCGAGACAACTCAGTGGTGGCCGCGGCGCTTGCTGACCCCGAGCCGTATATGACGCAATACCGCTACCAGCGCAATAAAAATGCGGAAGGTGAAGATGAGTTGGCCTTGAGCCTGAGTTTTTCGCCTCGACAAGTGAATGCTACTTTGCAATCGGCGGGCCTGCCGATATGGTCGGCGAATCGTCCTGCAGTATTGGTGTGGTTAGTCGCAGACACGGTAGATGGTCGACATTTTGTCGGTGCCGATGCGGGTGAAGACTTGTTGATGGCTCTTGAGGCCGAGGCCAATCGCCGGGGACTCGTACTGCAAATGCCCTTATTCGATCTCGCTGATTCTGCAAATTTGAGTGTGGGACAGTTATGGAAAATGTCAGTTGAGGATGTGCGCACAGCGTCTGCCCGTTATTCCACCCCATTTATTTTGATGGGTCGCCTGTCCCAGTTTTCGACAGGGCAATGGGTGGGAAGTTGGGCGGTGCTACAAGGGGGTGAGTCGACTCAGCTTGATAGCGATGGCGCGGGTGAGGCTGAGGTTTTGGCGGCGCCGATTGATTACTTAGCGGATATGCAGGCGGCGACTTATTCGGTGTTGGCTAGCGCTGGCAACAGCGCGAACACGATGATTCTTGTTTCAGGTGTTAAGGATTTTAGCGGTTACGCTAGCTTAGTGACTTATCTTGAAGGGCTCGCGGTCATTCAACATGCCAACACAGTGTGGTTGGACAAGGATGAGTTAATTTTAGAACTGGTACTCAACGACGATATGGAAAAAGTAAAACGCTTTTTAAGCCTCGATGGACGTTTGCTCGAAAGTACTGCGATGGGTAGTGGGTCTTTTCCCGGGGCAGTGCGTGGACATTATCAATGGTCGGGTCGCGGCTTGTGATTTCTATTTCAAAGCCGGTTTGGGGTTTACTCGCGGTTATTGGATTTGTTTTAACCGTGCATTTGCTGGCGCCAATTTTAATGCCGTTTTTACTTGCCGCAGTGCTCGCATATATGGGGGATCCCATTGCGGATAGGCTTGAGGCGCGCGGAATGGCGCGAACCACAGCGGTTGTGACTGTGTTTGTCGCACTCACTTTAGTGGCGGTTTTGTTGCTGCTGGTTACTGTGCCACTGCTGATAGAGCAAGTGCAGCTGTTAATAGAACGTATTTACGACGGCATTGCCTGGGTTCAGCACACGGGCTTGCCTGCCTTGCGCCAATATTTCGATTTGCCCGAACAGAAAAAGCCAATGGATGCTGCAAAGGATGCCCTGAGTGAAAATTGGGAAAGTGCGGGCGGCATACTGTTTTATCTATGGGGCAAGGTAAGCGGCTCCAGTATGGCGGTGTTAACGTGGATCGCCAATGTAACCCTCGTGCCAGTGGTCACGTTTTATTTATTGCGGGATTGGGATGTGCTCATGGCGGCCATCCGAAATTTGCTGCCGCGCTCAATCGAGGCGCGCACGGTGATTATTGCCAAGCAGTGCGACGAAATTCTCGGCGCGTTTGCCCGCGGTCAGCTTTTGGTGATGTTGGCCTTGGCGGTGGTATATACCATTGGGCTTTGGATCGTGGGGCTTGAGCTCGCCCTCGTACTTGGGCTGCTCGCTGGATTGGCGAGTATCGTGCCTTATCTGGGTGTCATTGTCGGAATTTCTGCAGCGGGGTTAGCGGCATTTTTTCAATTTGACAGTTTGTGGCCAATGGTTGGCGTCGCCGCTGTGTTTGGCCTTGGTCAAGCGCTTGAGTCAATGGTTCTTACGCCGATGCTTGTTGGTGACAAAATAGGCCTGCATCCGGTCGTTGTTATTTTTGCTATTTTGGCGGGCGGACAGCTATTTGGTTTTGTCGGTATATTGCTCGCGCTACCCGTAGCAGCGGTCGTAAAGGTCATGATCAATCACCTTCACGACTATTATAAAGATAGTGAGTTTTACGACGAGAAACATAGCATGGCAGCATCGGATGATGCCGAATAATGCCCAGTCCGCAGCTGCCCTTGGCGCTAAAGCTTGATACCGAAGCGACCTTCGAGAATTTTTATACGCCGGAACGTCATCGTCTTTTAGTCAATCAGCTTGCTGAGCAAGCGCAGGGCCGGGGCGAGAAGTGGATATACCTTTACGGTAGCGGCGGCCGAAGCCATCTTTTGCAAGCCTGCTGCCATTTGACTGAGGCGGCCGGACGGTATGCGCGCTACATTCCCATTGCAGAATTGCTCGAATTTGATCCCGAGGCATTGCTTGAGGGGGCAGAGTTTTTAGATTTGCTGTGTTTCGATGACGTACAGCTTATCGCGGGCCGCGAAAACTGGGAGCGCGCAGTTTTTAATTGCTACAACAAAATGTTAGCCACAGACGCATGTCTGTTGGTGTCATCCTCGCTTGCACACGCCCAATTGCAGATTGAATTACCCGACTTAAAATCGCGCCTGCAGAGCTTAAGTAGCTACCGTTTGTCTGAGTTGGATGAGGCTGAGCGCATGGCTGCTTTGCAATTCAAGGCCAAAATACGCGGCATTATGGTGTCCGATGCGGTGGCGGAATACATATATACACGCTGTCAGCGAGATGCGAAGAGTTTATTTGACCTATTAAATGTGTTGGATCAATTAAGCTTGGTCGAAAAGCGAAAGTTGACAATTCCCTTTGTGAAGAAGGCAATGAATTGGTGAAATTCGTCAATAATATTGTGAATAAGTGTAAATACGACTACTTTTAGCAGATAAGAGGGAACTCACATGAGTTTTGCTCCTCTTAGCGACTGATATTCTTGCAAAAACGTTTTTACCTATTGTTCAGTGTAATTACGGATTGGCTTGGTAAAATTACACAAAATCAGGCGTGCAAGCGGTGTCGCTCGTGTTATTCTGAAGTTATGACGTGCTTACACGACATAATGAAGGGAAGTTCAAAAAAATTAGGGGGAGAATTATGCGTAAAGTCCTATTAGGCGCTGCAATTGCTGCAGCAATTTGTCCGACATTGGCAACTGCCGGTGAAGATGGCAAGTGGTATATAAACCCAGCAGTGGGCTACATGGTATTTGATAATACCCGTGATCTTGATCCAGAAGCAGCGGCTCTTCTTGGCGCCGAGCGTAAATTTAATAAAGACTGGGGTATGGAGCTTCGCGCTTTTTACAGCGACGCTGAGCATTACCGTGGCAACCCTAAGCTTGATCAAGAAGTCTTAGGTGCTAGCGTTGATGTGTTGCGTTATTTCAGCAGCGCATCAAAGGTAACACCTTACTTGGCCGGCGGTATTGGCGAAGTGCACTCTAATCCAGCTACTGGTGGATACGGTGATCAAACTCAATTAAATGCTGGTGGTGGTTTCCGCTACGCTTTAGATGACGCGTGGTCAGTTCGTACCGATGCCCGTTACATTTACGGAACGGACAACGAAACTGGCGATGGCATTTTGTCTGTTGGTTTAAGCTACGCTTTTGGTGGCACTTCAGCTCCGGCTCCAGCGCCAGCTCCAGTTGTTGGTGATTCAGACGGCGATGGCGTTGAAGATGGTGTAGATCAGTGCCCAGGCACACCAGCGGGTGTTGCTGTTGATGCCAGAGGTTGTGCGCTTGATCAAGACGGTGACGGTGTACCGAACTACCGTGATAAATGCCCAAATACACCAGCTGGTCGTAAAGTCGACAAGTTTGGCTGTAAATTTGTTCTCAAGCACTCAGAAAGCATTAAGCTAGAGATCAACTTTGCTAACGACTCTGATGCTATTCCTGTTGCATATGCTCAGGAGCTGAAAAAAGTTGCTGACTTCATGAATAAGTTTGGCGGAGTTAGCACTGTTGTTGAAGGTCATGCTGATAGTAATGGTGCAGCAGCGTACAACAAACAGCTATCTCAGCGCCGTGCTGATGCAGTTCGCAATGCACTGATCCGCGACTATGGAATTGCTGCAAACCGTTTAAGCGCAGTTGGCTACGGTGAAGAGCGTCCAATTGCTGACAATAAGACAGCGGCTGGTCGCAGTGCAAACCGTCGTGTTATCGCTGTCATGCAGGCGGAAGTTGTAGAGTAAAATTTGGTTCACATTGTGAATTAATCAAGGGGCCTTCGGGCCCCTTTTTTTGTATCTCATTTTTCTTAATACCCCTCTCTGTGGCGTTTTGCTTTTATCGCCTTAAATGTAGTTTTCCTGCTTATTTGCCCCTGTGTGCTGAGGTTTATTCATATGGCATGGATCTTGTAGATCAGTGAGTAGATAGGCCATAAAGCGGTGTTTTTCACCATTATGGTGCACTTAATAATAGCCTGCTGCTAATGGGGTGCTTCAGGTTGGTGCGCTGAAGTGACGGGGAGAATTAAATGATATTTGGCCGGAAAAATCGTAAGCCAATCACAATTACGGATAAAAAAGTCGTGGACTGGAAATACGCAGTCTGCGGCTATTGCTCTACGGGCTGTTCAATCGAGGTGGGTTTGAATGCCGAAGGTAAACCAGTCGCTAGCCGGGGTAAGGGCAATGCACCTGTTAATCAGGGCAAATTGTGCATTAAAGGTATTTTTGAACATGAGTTGAGTGGCACTGCTGGGCGTGGAACTGAGCCGCTCATGCGCAATAAAATTTATGATAATTTCCAGCCAAGCAGTTGGGATGCTGCGCTGGATAAAACAGCGGCGGAATTTATCCGTATCCAGGAAAAATATGGGCGTGACAGCATCGCGGTAGTATCGACGGGGCAGTTATTGACCGAAGAGTTTTACACCTTGGGTAAATTAGTGCGCGGTGTAATCGGCACCAATAACTACGATGGCAACACCACCTTGTGTATGGCGTCGGCAGTATCTGGATATAAACGCTCCTTCGGTGCAGACGGTCCACCGGGTTGCTACGACGATTTTGAAAGTACCCACTGTCTTATGGCCTTTGGCTCAAACCTGCCAGAGCAGCATCCAATCATTTATTGGCGTCTTAAAGAGGCCTTGGAAAAGCGCAAGTTTCCATTAATCGTTGTTGATCCGCGGGTAACGATGTTTGCCCAGTTTGCAGATATACATCTGCCGATTACGCCGGGAACTGATTTAGTGCTATTGAACGCACTTGCGCACGTGATTTTAGCGGAAGGCCTGCAAGACCAAGCTTATATTGAAGCTCACTGTAATGGGTTTGAAGAATTAAAGGCGACCGTCGCGAAATACGACCCCGTTACCGCGTCGCGGATTTGCGGTATTGACGCCGACATGATCAAAAATGTCGCCCGTATCTATGCAAAAGCGCCGTCTGCCATGAGTATTTGGACGATGGGAATTAACCAGAGCACCCACGGTACCGATGGGGTGTGCGGCATAAACAATTTAAACCTTATCACCGGAAACATCGGCATCCCGGGAGGCACTAGCTTGTCGATTACCGGTCAATGCAATGCCATGGGTACCCGCGAATGGTCTTCGTGTTCGGGCTTGCCAGGGTATCGCATGCTCGAAAAGCAAGAGCATCGCGACGAGGTTGCTAAGTTTTGGGGAGTCGACGCAGACTTCTTCCCTGCCAAACGCGGTTTGCAGCAGACCGATATTTTCCCCGCCATCGAGTCCGGCGAAATTAAAGCGCTATGGATTGTGGCTACTAATCCGCTTACCTCTATGCCCAATCAGCCACGCATAAAAAAGGCCTTGGAAAAACTCGAGTTTATGGTGGTGCAAGACGGCTACAAAGACTGCGAAACAGTGAACTTTGCCCACGTATATCTACCCGGCGCACTTTGGGGCGAGAAAGAGGGTGTGCAGACCAATACTGAACGACGGGTTAACCTTGTTCGCAAATTTGTAGAGCCGCCGGGGCAAGCAAAACCCGATCATTGGGTGTTTAGCGAATTAGCAAAGCGTTTTGAGCGTGGCCGAGCGATGACATTTCCCGAAACCACCTCTGATATTTTTGACGAAATGAAGATGCTGTCGAAGGGCGCTAAGCGAAATTTAGATATTTCAGGCATGAGTCACGATTTAATTGAAGCTCAGCGCGGAATTCAATGGCCTATGCGCGAGGGTGAAGAGACCGGTAGTCCCCGCCTCTACAGCGACGGTGTATATCCAACGCCTAACGGCAAGGCGAACTTGCTGGCCATGGATTATATCGAAGACAACGAAGTACCTAACGAGAGTTACCCATTTTGGTTAAACAGCGGTCGAGTTGTTGAGCATTTCCACACCCGTACCAAGACGGGAAAAATAGGTAATTTAAATAAATTTAGCCCCACGCCTTATATGGAGATGAACCCTGACTCCGCGCGTGAGCAAGGTGTAAAACATCAGAGTTATGTCCGCTTGGTGTCGAAACGCGGCGATGCGGTTGTGATGGTCCAGCTTACCCAGCGAGTGCCACACAATATGGTATTCATTCCCATGCACTATCACGATTGCGTGAACCGTCTATCGCTGGGCTTACTCGATCCCTATTCGCGCCAGCCTGCGTTTAAGCAGTGCGCTGTGCGCATTGAGCAAATAGATCAAAAAGAAGCGGGTCGACTAAATGTAGAGCGTCGGGCTTATTGATTAGAGGTGACCTGCTGAGGCCGCAGCCCAACAGGTCTTCTCACGGTAAATCGCGAATTTAGGTTTTTAGTGGTTGTTGATTGTGATGTTCAGCAACCCGATCAAGGGCAGTAATTATGTGGAAAGTAAGAGACGACGAACCGGGATATGCATTTCTCAAAGAGTCGACCGCGCCAGAAGTAAATTATTACGAGGCGCCAATTGATTTGATCGCCCGCACTGGCGGTGCGCTGCCGGCTGGCCGGGAAATGTTCATCAATGAAGAGCCTGGCGTGGGTGCTAATCCTAATCGGAATAAGCAACACGCGTTTCATTTTACCGCCGACAATTGCATAGGCTGTCATGCTTGCGAGGCTGCCTGCAGTGAAAAAAACGACAACCCTGCCCATATAAGTTTCCGCTCTGTTGGCTATGTCGAAGGCGGCACTTACCCAGATTTCAAGCGTATGAATATCTCAATGGCGTGCAACCATTGCGATGACCCAGTCTGCTTAAAAGGTTGCCCAACCCGCGCTTACACCAAGCACGTAGAGTACGGTGCGGTATTACAAGATCCAGAAACCTGTTTTGGTTGTGGCTATTGCACCTGGGTTTGTCCCTACAATGCGCCGCAGCTCGACCCTATTAAAGGGCAGGTTTCCAAGTGCAATATGTGTGTTGACCGCCTCGAAGTGAATTTAAAGCCGGCCTGTGTATCGGCCTGTTTGGGGAATGCACTGAATTTTGGTGTGGTTGATGATTTGCCGGAAAATCGCGAGCAGGGTAAAACCAGTATTCCAGGTTTCCCTGATCCCGAAATTACCCATCCTAATATTCGCTTTCAGCAAATTAAAAATATGCCGGATGAGGTGACTCGCACCGACGGTATGTCAGTCAAATACCACAAGGGCGACGACGGCCAGTATCGGCCGGTGGTTGACCAGAAAAAAGGGGTGGAGCGGAAGTGGAGCTTTGCGAAATTGAGCTCGCGTGAAAATCCTCTCGTTATATTTACCTTGGTTAGCCAGACGTCGCTGGGTGCTTTCCTGATCTCGTTTTTAGGCGCCCAGTTTGGTATTGATAGCTTAGTGGCACTGCGTGAGTCTGTTGTCTACGTTCCGCTAATGGCCGTCACTGTCGGTCTCGCTGGTCTCGGCATGCTCATGTCGGCAACCCATTTGGGTAAACCTTGGCGCTTCTATCGCGGCTTTAACAATCTGCGTCACTCGCCGGTATGCCGAGAAGGCTTGGGCATGCTGCTCTATATGGTTTTCGCCGGCCTACATTTATTGGCGATGCTACCAGCCAACGCGGTATTTATTGAGCTGCTAGGTGAGTGGGGACGTTTCGATATGTTTGCGACAGTGAGCGGTTACTTGGCGCTTATCGCTGGTGCGGTGGGGCTATATTATATGTATCGCTGTTATCGTATACCGGCGCGGCCGTTTTGGAATCACTGGCAAACAGCAACGTCTTTTTTTGGCACAGCCTTAACTTTGGGAAGTGTGCTTGTCGGTTTAATTGGCGTGCCGACGTTCATTCTGCTCGGTGGCAATGTCACCCAGATTTTTTCCTTGGCGCTTGCTGGTGTTGTCATCGGCTGTGGACACGAAGCCTTTGGGTTGTGGCGTCATGCGGTCGCGATGGATGCGGCAAATAATGAAGGCAGCGTGTCCCATTACATTCAGTGCACCGTATTTGGTAAAAGCTATGTGCTGCGCAATATCGTCTTGTTGGCGAATGCCAGCGTGGCGTTACTGCTGCTGACTTTGGCACCCAGTGTGCTGACCTTGGCTGCTGCATCGCTGGTTTGTGTAGCGGCAGTGGTGACGGCAATTATTGGTCGTGCGCTATTTTATGTATTGGTTATTCCAACGACTATGCCAGGTGCATTCTTCTGGAAAAATAAAGATTTTGAAGAGCACGCTAGAGATATTGGTCTGGCCAATATGCCGCAAGTAGGTGTGGTTGCTCACGGTCACTAAAAGCCTAGTTTGGGATCTATGTCGGCGGCGAGCATCATGCATCGCCGTCGACAGCATAATCAGCGATTTATGCAGATCGTCAAACGCCTACCCATTGGCTGCTTGATCTTTTTCAAAAAGCACGCTGTAAGTTAGGCCGGCCCAATCGACAGCGCTAAAATCATACTGAGTTCACACAGAGAGCGGCCGCTTTCTGCACGCATATCATTAAACGCTTTTTGCACTGCGGCTAGGTCGCGCTGACTGCTAATCTGGGTTTTGTCGACGATACCTTCAGCGCATAATGCGGTGCAAACATCTCTGCTGAGGACAAAGGTATCCTTGCCCATAAATCGTAAAAAATACTGCCCTGAATTGCCGCCGAGGCGATTGCCGTGCTTTTTAAGGTAGGACCACAGGCCGACAATATTGTCCTCTGGCCAGTCGGCGAGAAAGCGCCCAAAAGAACCAAATTCCCGTTGGATATCCAGAACGAACAGGGCGTTTTCTTGTGCTGATTTCACCTTGGTCAAATTGCGCACAATGCGAGTGTCGCTCGCCATATCTTCAATCTCTTCCGGCGAGCGCGAGGCGACCCAAATGGGCAGGAAATGATTGAATACGGTTTCAAATCCCTCCCATTTGAGTTGGATTATCCGCCACACAAAGCCGGCACGAAACACGCAGGCGGTCATTTCAGCCAAGTAGCGGTCGTCTTTAATCGCGGTTAGCGCTTTGTGGCTCAGAGCTTGGGGAAGCCTTTCTTCCACAGCAGCGATGGAGCCGTGCTGAATAATCGCGCGCTCCAAATAGCGCTGATAAAGCGATGGTGCAAGGGCGGGTTTGGCTTTAGAGCGGGTCATAGTTACTGGCCATATTGTGTTGGTGACGTCTTTGATTCGGTAAGTGGTGAATATATTTCATTGTATAGAGCTAATACAGACGGATGATAGGGCTTATATAGCAAGCGGTTTATCATGATCTATAGTTGAAGCGTATATTACGAGAGTTTACGGCCGTTGGTTTTTGCCGCGGTTCGAGCCTATCAAGGCCAATCAAGGTAGTGGGAACAAAAATAATGACTGAAGTAAAGTGGGATCAAAGCGTAGATGTGCTCGTGGTGGGCAGCGGCAATGGCGCAATGACCGCCGCACTAAGCTGTTACGAAATGGGCGTAACCGACGTACTTGTGGTGGAAAAATCCGACAAAATCGGTGGTACCAGTGCCACTTCCGGGGGCGGAGTTTGGATCCCGAATAACCGTTATGCGAAGGCGGCGGGTGCACAGGATAGCGTAGCAGACGCCAAGCAGTATTTGCTCAGCACTACCCCAGCTGGCGCGGTGCCAGAAGAAATGGTGGATGCGTATTTAATCAATGGCCCCAAAATGATTAATTTTCTGCATGAGCGCAGCGATGTGCGCTATGAAACCCTGGAGCATTACCCGGATTATTACACCAATGTAGATGGCTCGCGCACTGGCCACCGCTCAATGGAACCCGAGCGTTTTGATTCGTCGCTATTGGGTGACGATGTTAAACGCCTGCGTCCAAGCCACCATATGATGCGGATGTTTAGCAAAATTTATTTCACCCAGGTAGAAGCCGCACTATTAGTGCTCCAAGGCCCTGGCTGGATCAAATTGACCATGCAGCTCATTGCTCGCTGGGCGTTTGATCTGGGATGGTGGTTTCGCGGCAACGGCCTTAGCCGCCAAATCTGTACTGGCGCGGCGGGTGTGGCGCGGCTTTGGTATTCGCTAAAAAAACGCAATGTGCCGATATGGGCGAGTTCGCCGATGCAGGAGCTAATTACCGAGGACGGCAAAGTAGTTGGAGCTGTTGTCATCCGCAATGGTAAGCCCCTTCGTGTGCAGGCGCGCAAAGGTGTTGTGCTGGCGGCCGGTGGCTTTGAACGCAATCAGCAAATGCGTGAGCAGTATTTACCGGCTCCCACCAGCACCGATTGGAGCGGCGGAGTCGGAGGTAATACTGGCGACGCGATACAGCAAGGTATTGCGCTGGGCGCTGCAACACGGCTTATGGACGGAGCGTGGTGGTGTACAACGGTGTCAGTACCGGGTGAGCCAGCACCGCGCTTAAGTGTGATGGAAAAATCGTATCCGGGGTCTTGTATTGTCAACTTGCGTGGCGAGCGTTTCGCCAATGAATCGCAAAACTATATGGCATTTCAAAAAGATCTTTATAAGCAGCACAGTGAGGCATCGCCTTGCTCCCCCATGTATCAAGTTTTCGATGCGCGTTTTCGACGCGACTATATCGTGGGCCCATTGATGACGGCGTCCTTGAAGCCGGACTGGACCATACCGAAAGAATGGTTTGAGACAAAGTTAGTGGGTAAGGCGGCAACCATTCGTGAGTTGGCCGAGCAGCTAGGAATAGATGCAGAGAACCTAGAGCGCACCGTAAGCAAAATGAACGCCTACGCAAAAACCGGTAAGGACGAAGATTTTCAACGCGGTGATTCTGCTTATGATCGCTACTACGGCGACCCGCGTTTTGAACCGAACCCGTGCCTTGGTGCAATTGATGAAGCCCCCTTTTATGCAATGCGTTTAGAGGCGGGGGACTTTGGCACCCAGGGTGGTTTAGCGACGAATACCAATGCGCAAGTGCTGAAAGAAGATGGCAATCCGATCGCCGGTTTGTATGCGGTGGGTAATTGCAGTGCGGCGGTTTTACCCACTTATCCTGGTCCCGGCGCCACCTTGGGGCCGGCAATGACCTTTGCCTATCAAGCGGCTAAACACATTAGTGCTTACCAAGATTAAAACATCGCGACTCTGGCGCAAAAGCGCGCCAGAGTTTGCGTTTATCAGGTTATCTATTTTATTTTTTCCTTAATACATCCCACCTAAAATTTGTTGTCATATAAACTCCACCGTTCTGTCATATAAGTGTCAGCATTTTGTCGCAATCCCTCGGTAATCTCGTGCAATTAATATTTCGCATGTCATTCTTGGAGGAAAGATGCAATTTAAAAAGACAGCTTTGGCGTGGGGCATTGCTCTCGCTACCCCTTTGTTTCTCGTTGCCTGTGGGGGCGATGATGGACGTGATGGTGTTAACGGTCAGGATGGCGTTGCGGGAAATAATGGCAGTCCCGGCAGTAGTGGGGCGGATGGCAGCAATGGCTTAAACAGTTTAATTCGGCAAACTAATCTTCACCTTGGCAATGAGCAGTGCTTCAGTGGCGGCGTTATGGTTGAGTCAGGTCGCGACAGCGATGCGGACGATAGCCTGTCTGACAGCGAAGTGACCGACACCTCTTATATTTGCGCACCAACGGTATTGAATGAAGCTAAAAACTTTAATCGTATCGCGGCCATCCCGGTGTGTTTGCAAGACGATGCCAGCTGCGACTCTGACGATACCACCGCAGCTGAAATTGTAGCAGCCAGTACTGATGGCATGACCTTGATCTACACCGATAGCCCAGCAGAGCGCATTGGTTTTGTCGATATTACTGACCCATCTAAACCATCGGTGCTTGGCGTTTTGGGCCTTGTCGGTGAGCCAACATCGGTTGCCGTAAAAGAAGGTTATGCCTTGGTTGGTGTAAACACCGCACAAGACTTTATCAATGTGTCTGGTTCTTTAGATGTCATTGATATTGCAAGCCGCAGCACTATTCGCAGTATCGATGTTGGCGGTCAGCCAGATTCAGTTGCGGTCAGCCCAGACGGAAGCTATGCCGTTGTCGTTATCGAAAACCAGCGCGATGAAGATCTCGGCGACGGTGCGCCACCGCAGCTGCCCGCAGGTTATATCGTGATTATTAATTTGACTGGCGAACCTGCAGCTTGGACGACGCAGACCGTTGCAATGACCGGCCTGGCAGATTTGTATCCAGACGATCCAGAGCCCGAGTTTGTCGATATAAACTCAGATAATATCGCGGTGGTTTCGCTGCAAGAAAATAATCACATTGTGCTCGTGAATTTGGCTGACGGCAGCATCGTAAATCACTTCAGCGCCGGCACTGTTGATCTTGTTGGTATTGACGCCAACGAAGATGACCTTATCGATCAAAGCGAATCGCTGGATGGTGTGTTGCGGGAACCGGATGGACTTGGCTGGTTGTCGACTGAGTACTTTGTAACTGCTAACGAAGGTGACTTAGACGGCGGTAGCCGTGGTTTTACCGTGTTTAATACGGCCGGAGACGTTATCTATGACGCCGGCAACACCCTTGATCAGCTAACCGTGCGCTATGGCCACTATCCCGAATCTCGTTCAGAAAACAAAGGTAACGAGCCAGAAAACGCAGAGTTTGCTGTGTTCGGTAGTGAGCGCTATTTATTTGTAAACTCTGAGCGCTCGAGCGTGGTGTTTGTTTACGATGTGGCGGATTTTACTAAACCAGTGTTTAAACAGTTACTGCCTGCCGCCGTCGGACCGGAAGGTGCCTTAGCGATTCCGTCACGCAATTTATTGGTGGTGGCGAGCGAAGAAGATAATCGTGACGATGTTATGCGTTCGTCATTGAATATTTATCAGTATGGCTTTGCGTCGGCGGCATATCCAACGGTGATTTCAAATGATCGTTTAGACGGTTCGCCAATTCCGTGGAGCGCCTTGTCAGGTTTATCCGCCGACCCAAGCAATAGCAATCTTATTTACGCGGTTGACGATAGCTACTATAAAAAGAATCGTATCTTCACCTTGGACGTAAGTGAGAAGCCGGCGATTGTTACCAAAGAAACACGCATCACTGATGGCAATGGTATTCTCGCGGCGCTACCTGCGGGTGTGTTAGAAGCAGATGCTGTCAATGCCGACAACACTGTGAATATAGACCCTGAAGGTATTGCTAAGCTTGCCGATGGCAGCTTCTGGATTGCCTCTGAAGGTTCTGGTCACGCGGTTGATGGCCCTGTAGACAGCATGAACGTGTTGGTAAAGGCTGATGCAAACGGCGTTGTGACGCAGGCAGTGACGTTGCCACAGTCAGTGAATGACTTGCAGCGCAACAATGGCTTTGAGGGTGTCGCTGAATACCAAGGTAAACTCTATGTTGCCTTCCAGCGCGCTTGGCAGGGTGAAGCCAATGTTCGCGTCGGTATTTACGATATTGCAAACGCAACGTGGTCATTCCTGTTTTACGTGCTAGATGCGCCAGAATCGCAAAATGGTGGCTGGGTAGGCTTGTCTGAAATCACCTCGATCGGTAATGGCGAGTTCTTGGTTATTGAGCGTGATAATCAAGGCGGCCCAGATGCAGCAATCAAACGTTTGTATAAGTTTGATACAACTGGCTTGGCCGATGGTGCGACCGTGACAAAAACCCTGGTGCGCGACGTGCTGCCAGATATGTTGGCAACAGGTGGACTGGTTACGGAGAAAATTGAAGGTATTGCCTTGCTGAAAAATGGCGATGTGCTGATGGTCAACGATAATGATGGCGTTGACGACAGCAATGGTGAAACTCAGCTGCTAAATTTAGGTGACATACTGTAATCGTTATCGTGCTTGCAAAAAAAGCCCGCGCATGCGCGGGTTTTTTTATTGTAAAAATAATAATTTTTAAAATTAGCGAATAATGCTTCCTCAGGAAAGCGCAGCGGCTTTACCGGCCATGCGCCCAAAGTAAGTTACATCCCCAACGGACATACCACTGGCGTAGCCCGCAGCTGTGCGCGGAATACCTGCGGTCGTGCGGCCGGCAGCAAATAGGCCTTTTATCACATTGCGCTCAGGGGTAAGTACCTCACCCGTTGGAAGCGTGTCTAAGCCGCCCAGGGTAAAGAAGGGATAAAATGGCCCGCGTCCTAGTGTGCAGTCCAGCGCGACATAAGGTGGCTTGATCGGTCTGAGCCAGGCTTCGTGTTTATGAAAGTAGGGGTCAGTGCCAGCTTCAGCGTGCTGGTTATAAGTGTTGACGGTGTGCTGCAAGCTAGATTCGGGTAAGTCTAATTCTTGTTCTAACTCGGCAATACTGTCACCGGTGCCGGCAACGGTGGCGCCCAGGTAGCTCATTTTTTCGTAGTCGCCATAGCCCTCTACGTCGGTAATAAAGTAAATGCGCGACGAATTGCGCTGGGCAATAAGGGCGTTGTAGCCAACTCGGCCGTGGTAGCAATCTTCGTTGATGAAGCGCTGGGCTTTGTCGTTTACCAGAATGCCGTAGGTCAGCGAGGCCGGTGGATAATAGGGCAGGCTGACAAAGCATTCATGCATATTACTGGTGCCCGCACCGACACCCAAGCCCATGAGAATGCCGCTGCCAGTGTCACCTGGATTGCCAATGGGTATCAGTCCGCAGTCAAAAGTCGGCGCGTATTTCTTAACCATGTCTTCATTCATGCAGAAACCGCCAGCGCACAAAATAACGCCTTTGCGCGCGCGAACCGTTTTTTCCTGTTGATCAATTCTGACAACCACACCTTCAACGTCGCCGTCGTCATTGACGATAAGCGTGAGTGCGCGGCTGTCGTAATGCACGTCGACCGCGCGGGCAGTGACCGCCTCGGTCAGAATTTTCATGAGTAGCGGGCCGCCGTTGTCACCCTCTACTTCTAAATTGTGACCACGGGGAACGGGGGTGGCGTGTTCGGTAAAGGGGTAGGCCTTTTCATTGCCGGTGAACAGTAAGCAGTCGTCGGTGAGTGCCATGATAGCGCGCTCTTTTAACTCGCTTAACTTAAAGGGCACGCCATGTCCCGTCAGCCAGTTATAGTGGCCGATGCTGTTTTCGCAGTAGTGGCGAATTTTTTCGTCATCGGCCTGATTGCCAAAACAGGCTTTCAGGTAATTCACCATGTTCTCGGTGTCGTCGTGGTAGCCGCAGGCTTTTTGCACCGGCGTGCCGCCGTTGCCGCCCATATAGATCTCTGCACTTGAAAGCGCGGTAGAGCCACCGCTGGCGCTGGCCAGTTCAAAAATACAAACCTTGCTGCCCGCATCGGATGCTTCGATGGCGGCAGAGGCGCCGGCGCCACCAAATCCGATGATGGCCACATCGGTGTCGATGTCCCAGTGGCTGATGGATTTGCTGTTACGCGGTGCGGTCGCGATGGTTTTATTGGTTTGACTCATGGTGAACCCTAGTAAATAGACAGTATTTCAGCATTAGCACAAAGCCTGTGTGTTGCATTGCAGGCAGCGTTAAAGGGAGGGCTATTGCTAGTTTGCGGTTATATTTATGGTTATAGACCGTATTGTGGCTAATCTTATTTTAATACACAGCGGCATAGCATCCGTTAAATGGATTATGTTGTATTCGGCGCTGTAGCGAGATACCTATATTAGATGAAAGGAATGTTGACGCTGAGTATTAGTGCCAACAGGCTAGGGTGGTTATAATGCCTGTCTTTAAAATACTCGTAATTTAATCGGAGCAGGGATTCCCTATGATCATCAAGCCTCGTGTGCGCGGATTTATGTGTGTCACAACCCATCCCGTTGGTTGTGAGGCCAATGTCGGTCAACAAATTGACTACGTTAAAGCCCAGGGCCCGATTCCAAATGGTCCCAAGCGGGTACTGGTGATCGGTGCCTCCACCGGTTACGGTTTGGCTTCGCGTATCAGTGCGGCCTTTGGTGCTGGCGCCTCAACCTTGGGTATTTTCTTTGAGAAGGAAGGTACTGAGAAGAAACCCGGAACAGCGGGCTGGTATAACTCTGCGGCATTCCACAAATTTGCAGAGGCAGAGGGGATTTACGCCAAGAGCATTAATGGCGACGCGTTTTCTGATGCGATCAAAGAAAAGACCATTGCCGAGATTAAAGCCGATCTTGGTCAGGTAGATTTAGTGGTATACAGCTTGGCGTCGCCACGTCGTCAGCATCCTAAAACCGGGGAAGTGTTTAACTCAACCCTCAAGCCCATCGGTAAAGACGTGACTCAGCGCGGCGTAAACACCGATAAAGAAACTATCGAAAACTTTACCTTGGTTGCTGCTAACCAAGACGAGATTAACAACACCGTGGCCGTAATGGGTGGCGAAGACTGGCAGATGTGGATAGATGCCTTGGACGAGGCTGGCGTATTGGCTGATGGCGCTAAAACCACGGCCTATACCTACCTTGGTGACAAGCTAACCTGGGATATTTATTGGCACGGCACGATTGGCGCGGCCAAAAAAGATCTGGATAAGCGCGTGATTAATATCCGTGAAAAGCTGGCCCGCACCGGCGGTGATGCTCGCGTTTCAGTATTAAAAGCAGTGGTGACCCAGGCCAGCTCGGCCATTCCGGTTATGCCGCTTTATTTGGCCTTGTTGTTCAAGGCGATGAAGGCAGACGGCAGCCACGAAGGCTGTATTGAACAGGTATACGGCTTATTCAAGAATAGCCTCTACGGTGACGCGCCGATTAAAGATGAAGAAGGCCGCTTGCGCGCAGACGGGCTTGAAATGCGCCCTGAAATTCAAGCCGCTGTTGCGCAAATGTGGGATGACGTAACCACCGAGAACCTGCTGGCCACCACGGATTTTGCCGGCTACAAGCGTGAATTCCTGCGTTTGTTTGGGTTTGAGATTGACGGTGTAGATTACGACGCTGATGTCGATCCCGTCGTAGAAATTAAGAATATGGCGTAAAGCGGTTTAGTTCGTCACTGCGTAGCAAAAAAGGAAGCTTCGGCTTCCTTTTTTAATGCCTGAATCATTTGCGAGACAGTCCCAGCTGAGCTAGAGTGTGGCGGTTTTTTGCGCCGGTAAACCCATGTCTGTTACAAATCGTCAGGAATTGCGAACTCAGCTTAAATTGGCGCTGCCCATTTTTGGCGGCCAGCTGGCGCAATCTGCAAACGGTTTTGTCGATACCGTCATGTCGGGTCGGGTCTCGGCGCTAGATCTTGCTGCAGTGGCGGTGGGCGCCAGTATTTGGGTGCCGGTGTTTCTGTTTATGACCGGTATGTTAATGAGCGCGACCTCGGTCTTGGCGCGCCATGTTGGCGCCAATCAGCTCGAACGTATTAATCCTCTCGTTCATCAAGTGCTAGCCGTTGCGCTGGCAATTGGCCTGTTGTCAGTGTTGGTACTCTGCAATACCGAGCCCTTGCTGCGGTGGATGGATGTCGACCCCGCGATACGCCCCATGGTGGTCGATTACTTATTTGGCTTGAGCTGGGGAATGCCAGCCATCGCAATAGTGCTTGGGCTGCGCAGCTATACCGAGGCCATGAGCCACACTCGGCCTGTCTTACTCATCAGTGTGATTGGTTTATTGGCCAATATTCCCATCAACTACGTGCTGATCTACGGCAAACTCGGAATTCCCGCCATGGGCGGTGTTGGTTGCGGTTGGGCCACGGCCATCGTGATGTGGATTATGGCGATATTGATGGTGATATATGTGCATCGGCATCGGGCTTATCGCAGTGCGCGGTTAACATTCCTTCCCTGGCACTGGGAGCCTAAAACGGCGTTCTATTTAGTAAAGTTGGGGCTGCCGGTAGGTTTGACCATTTTCTTCGAAGTGAGCGTATTTTGTATCATCGCTCTGCTAATTAGCCAATCCGGCGCGGTGATTGTTGCCGGTCATCAGCTTGCACTTAATTTTACGTCGCTGGTCTTTATGTTGCCGCTGAGTTTTGCACTGGCAGCAACGACCCGCGTGGGTCATGCGCGTGGACGCCAAGATGAGCCTGGTTTACGCATCGCTATTTTGGTGGCCTTTAAAATTACTGTCGTTATTGGCGTGCTCATGGTGACTTTGCTCGTCGCCTTCCGTAATTGGATTCCCTTAATTTATACCGATAATGCACAAGTCATCGCACTTGCGAGCTATTTGTTGCTTTTCGCGGCGCTATACCAAGTGTCTGACGCCGTGCAAGTGACAACCAACGGCGTGTTACGTGGCTTTGAAGACACAACTATTCCCATGCTGCTAACGCTATTTGCCTACTGGGGGGTGGGTTTGCCGATAGGCTATGTGCTGGCAACCACCGACCTCATCGTGCCAGCCATGGGCCCCAGCGGCTTTTGGTTGGGGTTGTTTGCCGGACTTAGCTCTGCTGCTCTGTTATTAGCTCTGCGTTTACGTTGGCGCTTGGGTCAGCCCCTGCATTAAATGAGTAGCGATTGCGACTCACCGTAGGTGTCGGTTGAGTATGCTTACGGCCTTCGTGTTTAACGGCAAAGTCGGTGCTCACCGGTGGTGAGTACGCAGACGAGCTAACAAGGATTCGCCACTTTTCTCGCCAGCTTGGGTTGCTTAATAATTCACTGCCAATCTGCGCCATACCCGCGAGGGTCAGTCTCAGTGGATTCAAATGTAGCTCGGGCTGGCCGCTCAAACCAGCGCGGGGCGTTTTTGCGCTCAGCGGGCAGTAAGTGCCAAAAATAATATCCCAAATAAAGAGTGGCCCACCGCCGATATTCACTAAATTCACCGCGCCATTGCGACCACAGTGCTCAGGTTCAGATGAGTGGTGCATATAATGGTAAACACCGTTGCCAGAGAAAAAGCTCGCCCAGCGAATAAGCCGACTGCGGCGGCCAATTTGGTAGAGTGCGGTTTGGTGGCCAAATATTTCCGGAATCAAAATAAGACAATTAAAAATAATGACCTCGGTGTAGAGCGGTTCGCTGCTAAACAGTTTGGTACAAGCGCCAAATAACAGGTTGTAGGGCAGTATTAAAAAGATAAATAAGGGCAGCGCGGTAAATACCGCCATAGTAGTAGGCTGAATCAGCGCTGGCGTCATGTGGTGGGGGCGGTGAAATAGCAGCCACAAGAAACGTTGGGTGTGGCCCAGGCGGTGAAACCAGTAGTGGAAAAAACCGCTGATGACCGCAATGGAAAATACCGCCACCGGCGCTGGGGCATCGACCAGTGTGGGTACATGCGTCATAACGAACTGGTTGGCGACGTTTACATTGTGCTCAACCCAGTGCCAGCCAATATCAAAGCTCAAGCCAGACAGTAAAAACAGGGTGCCTAGGGCGAGTAGTACAAGGGGAATCGCGAGGGCGCTGAGTGTATTGCTCAGAAAAAACACCACGATCCATTTAATGGGGTAGGGCTGGCCTTCTTCATGCTCGAATAAGAAGTAGCCGCCGAGCATGGCGACGACTCTGAATAGCACGGTAAAGCTCAGTAAAGAGAGTAATGCATACCACATAGCTGGCGCTTGCGAGCGCAATTCAGACAGGCTATTCAGCAGTGGTTGAAAGCTCACATCGTCGCCAAGCCCAGGGCCAAGATAGGGGCCCAGATGCATTAGCTGCAAAAAGCCAATGCTATAGCCGACAATGAACAATATAACTAGGCCACTCGCAAATTTACGGTAGCGCTCGCCAATGTCGGGCACTTCAGACTCGAAGATAAAATGTAAAAACTTATTCATCGCCTTTGTCCGCGAGAGGGCTTACTCGACACCACGGCTGCAGTGTTAAATGACACATTACATTAAAAGTGAGTATTAGAGGAGTCTTGTTGCCCGTTTTGCGAACTGCCGCAAACTAACGACAACGCGGCAAAGTTTGAGACGGGGCTTGTTTCTGCCGTGCTGCGCTCTTACTCTGCAAATAATGTTGTGAAGAGAGTTAGCTATGTTAGAAGCAGGTGTTTTAGAAACCTTACTGCCGGGTGTGCATCGCCTTGTTGCCCCTAATCCGAGTGTTTTGACTGGGCCGGGCACCAATACCTATTTGCTGGGCGATAAACGCATTACGGTGTTAGACCCAGGTCCAGATATGCCCGAGCATATTGCGGCCATCGAAGCGGGTATTGCCCAGCTCGGCGGCGAGTTAGAGCGCATAGTGACCACTCACACCCACCCCGATCATTCGCCCGGTGCCGCCGCTTTGCAGGCGCGTTTTTCGGTGCCGGTAATTGGTGCGGAGATTGCGGACGATGGTCATCAAGATCTCAGTTTTGCGCCCACCAGTTCAGTCAGTCACGATGAGTGTTTTGATGTCGACGGCAGTGTGCTGAGGGCGATATACACGCCGGGCCATGTTGGCAACCACTTTTGTTTTCTGCACGAAGCCACCGGCACAGTATTCACTGGCGACCATATTATGCAGGGCTCTACGGTGGTCATTATTCCTCCGGCCGGTGATATGGCAGATTACATTGCCTCGCTGCGATTGCTACTTGATTACCCCTTGCAATATCTCGCACCGGGGCATGGCACCTTAATCGCTACGCCGACTGCCGAGATAGAACACTTAATAGCCCATCGCCAGTCTCGTGAAAACAAGATTTGGGCCGCTTTGCAGCAAGTTAAAAAAGGTGATCTCGACGACTTGGTGATCGTTGCCTATCAAGATGTCGACGCGTCGATACACCCTATTGCAAAGTTGTCTCTGTGGGCGCATCTGCTTAAATTAGAGAAAGAGTCGCGCGCGCGACAGACTGATGGGCAGTGGGAGTTGGTGGCCTAAGCACGAAATAAATACGGCGTTTTCTGTTTTTAGAAACGCAAACTCCTCAGTCCAACGGAAGATTAAAATGCGTATCGGTATCCCCAAAGAAATCAAAGCGCAGGAATATCGGGTTGGACTCACGCCCGCAGCGGTCGCGGATTTAGTGCTCGCGGGGCATAACCTATTTTTAGAAACAGGCGCTGGTTGTGGTTCTGGTTTTAGCGACGATGACTACCTTGCCGCTGGCGCGCAACTATCGGTGTCAATGGCGTCGTTGTATCAAGACGCCCAACTCATCGTCAAGGTCAAAGAGCCACAGGCGTCTGAGGTAGCCTTGCTGCAAGCCCATCACCGTCTGTTTTGCTATCTGCATCTCGCGCCGACGCCGGACTTAACCACAAGTTTAATGGCCAGCGGCGCGCTCTGTGTTGCCTATGAAACCATTACCGATGAACAGGGGCGTCTACCTCTATTAAAGCCAATGAGCGAAATTGCAGGCCGTTTGAGTGTGCAAGCTGGCGCCCACTGCTTAGAAAAAGCCCAGGGTGGATCTGGGGTATTACTCGGCGGTGTATCGGGGCTTGAGCCGGGCCATGTTTTGATCTTCGGCGGTGGCGTCGTGGGGAGTAACGCCGCCGACGTTGCCTTGGGCATGGGGGCGAAAGTCACCTTGGTAGAACCCTTTGCGGCGCGCCGAACAAGCTTAGAAGCGCAATTCAAACACCCGCGTTTTTCGGTGTGCGACTCGGCAAACTTAGATTTGCGCTCCTTATTAAACGACGTTGATATGGTCGTTGGCGCCGCTTTAGTGCCCGGCGCTGCGGCGCCCAAATTACTAAGCAGAGAGGATTTATCTGCGCTGGCGCCCGGCTCAGTACTAGTCGATGTGTCGGTAGATCAGGGTGGCTGTTTTGAAACGACTAAACCGACAACGCATCTAGAGCCCACATTTTTGCTGGACGGGATTGTTCACTACTGTGTCGCCAATATTCCCAGTGCGGTTGCCAGAACGGCGAGTCAGGCCCTAAGTCAGTCGACGTTGCCCTTTGTGCATTTATTGGCTGAGCAAAACATAAAACAGGCGTTTCTAAATAATGCCGGTTTGGCGGCGGGGCTAAGTATCGCTAAGGGCAGTCTGACTTGCACAGCGGTTGCCGGTGCGCAGGGGCGCAGCGCCAGTGATTGGCAGAAAATAATTTAGAGACTTTTGCTCGATTTTGTTCTAGCCGCTGACGGCGTAACTCAAGGGCGCCGACCGCCGTCATCCTGAACTTGATTGAGCATCCCGTCGCTTTGGAATTCGTAACACACCGAACTTGGCGGCGCGTACTTCAAGTGTCAGGCGCCGGACGTCCGACGCTAAGGGCATTCGCTGTCGCTCATTTGGATCCCCGATCGGGGTCGGGGATGACGTGGTAGTAAAAGGTCGGGGATGACGTAGTAGTAAAAGGTCGGGGATGACGTAGTAGTGAAAGGTCGGGGATGACGTAGTACTTAAAGGTCGGGTGCGCCGTTATCCTCAGCCAGTCAAACCTTCATCCGCAATACTGCCAAGCCGCCTCTTCAACGACCCACCACCGCCATCCTCAACGACCCACAACGTCATCCTCAACTTGATTGAGGATCCAGTCGCTTTGGAATTTGTAACACGCCTAACTGGGCGGCACGTACTTCAAGTGTCAGGCGCCGGACGTCCGACGCTAAGGGCATTCGCTGTCGCTCATTTGGATCCCCGATCGGGGTCGGGGATGACGTAGTATGGTGTTGTCATCCTCAACTCGATTGAGGATCCATGTCTCTTACGCTTTGCCTTACGTCGCTCTTTGGTCATCTGAATAAGCGTATAGTCTCATCCAGTCGCCTCGGGCTAGCGCTATACATCGAGAGCTTTTGTGCCGTCCTAAAAATTATTTCTTAAAAAATTGATTAAATATTTGCTTGGCAGCTTCGCCTTTTTCGCCACCCATTTTTTTATCTATGAGTTCTTTGGCTTTCTCATCAATTTTATCCTTGGCTTTTTCTTTGGCCATATCTTCTATCACCCTAAAGTCTGGCAGGCAGCTGGTGGCGCCGACTTTATCGAAGGCTGCCCTGCACCGAATAGGGATGTCGCGGTTTAGTAATTTGTCATTATTAATTTTACAGGCCATGGCATTTTGGTCGGCCTGTGCTAAACGGGTATTGATGACAACGTCGAAGGTGTCTTCGTTTAAGTCTATTTTACCGTTGCCGCTCAGGGCCAATTTGGTTACGCCAGAATTTAATTTTTCGATTCTGGCGATGCCGTCTTTAATCACGATTTTCGTAACGGTATCGTTGAGGTCGCTGTATAAAGGCCAATTTGTGGGGTCGAAGGTTTCCTGTTGGAATTTCGCAACTAGCTGACAAAATGCCTTTTCGATATTCATATTGCTGAGGCGCAATTTCTGCGCACTGAGCTCAATATTGCCGTCTAGGTGCTTCTTTAAACTCGCGACGCTGGTGCCGCTGGTCGTCAAATTAAACGTCACATCGCTTATGCCAGAAAGCTCGTCAATCGCGGCGGCGTCCTTCAGTACTTTACCCAGGGGTAATTGCGTGCTGTTGCCACGCATCAGCATTCTGGCTGCCGTAGGGCGGGTATCGAGCTGGGCATCCAGTTTAAAGGGGCTGTCATACACCAGTCCGCTAAGAGGGCTAACGGCGGTAACGCCGTCTTTGGCGATGACGTGTAAAAGAATATTTTTAAATGGCAGATTGTTTGCCCTTAGTTCGGCTATCTGTAATTTCGCATCAACATTGAGTTTATTGAGCATCTCTCTTGGTAAGGGAATCTCGGTGTCTGGTGCAGGGCCGCTCGCTGCCGCAGGTTTTTCTGCCTTCTCTGCTTTTGCCTCTTCTGGCGGTGCCGGCGGCAGGTAGTTGTCTACGTTTATTTTGTCGATATTTAGTGCCAGTTTTACGGCCTGATTTTTATCGAGATCGACACTCGCATTGCCTTTAATCGTGCTCTCATCAAGGGTGGCTTGCAGTTCAGATATCACGATACGTTTATCGTTACCGTTCAGTGAAATTGTTGTGCCAACTTTGTTGAGCGCGCTTGGCTCTGCCATGACCGGCAATTCAATGCCCAGGCTGTTGGCGATTTTTTTCACATTGGTGTTGGCGAGGTTGAGTTTAGCCTGATAATCCAATGGGCTGATGGTTGCTTTTGCATCGCCGCTGAGGTCAATAGTTTCACCGCCAATACTGGTCCTTAAAGCGAGTTTTTGCGCTTTTATCGCGTTCAGCTTGGCGTCGATACTTAACAGCGTCGACAAGCTCAGATCGGTTTCAATTGGCTTTTGGCTGGCGTTGCCGTAACGCAGTTTGCCGTTAATCGCCAACTCACTGGCTTCGCCGCCGGGAATAACGCTGCCTTTAAAGTTAAGCGCGCTAATCTCAATAGTGCTGCCGTCCGTGGCGGCGTAACTCAGGCTGGTATCAGATATGTCTAGCGTCGGTAGCGACCAAACCAAATCGTCGGCGATATTAACATCGGCATCAAGGCGTAATTCTGTACTGGCCGACGCAGTGCCTAGTTCGTTTTTGTGATCAAGGCTAAGTGCTAAATCGCCGTCTTTGATAATGAAATGGTTGATGTCTTGGTTCACGGTGATAGTAGACGTGAGTTTGAGCTTGGCATTGAGGGATTGGGTCTCGTCCTCAAAGGTCATCTCTGTCTCTAAGCTCAAGGGAAATGCAGTGTTATTCAGTTGGATGTTTTCGCCGCTTAGCGACAGTGCAGATAATTCGACGTATTGGCCGGTTTGCTTATTGTTATAGATTACGTGGCTATCGCTTAAACTCAGCTTGGCAATGGCCAGCTCCAGGGCTTTGTTACCGCCTTCGTCTTTTGCTTCGGGCTTTTGCGCTTTGTCGTCAGATGCTTTGCCGATTTTGGTCCAGTTGCCCACGCCTTGTTCGTCAACAACCAAATTGGCCTTAACGCCGTCGAGTCCTATGCCCTGCACAACAATATCTTTGTTCAGCAAGGGCATAAGCGCGACGGACAGCTGCGCGGTGTCGAAACTCATTAATTCGACCTTGTCCGATGTAGCGAGGCTGGCCCCATTGATAACGATTTGAATATTGGGGAAGACCTGCCAAGACAAGTCGCCATCTAAGTGGAGAATAAGGCCCTGCTCGGCGGCCAGCTTCTCAATGTCGTCTTTAAAAATATTCGGGTCGATCCAAAATGCCAGTGAGGCTGCGGCAAGCACCGCAATTAAAACGACACTGACAAGGGCGATGATAAGATATTTGATGGCGCGTCCCATTGTGTTCTCCACGTAATTAAATGGCATTCCATTAATTGGCGTATGGTTGTAAGGGCGATAGGCGTGTAAAAGCTTACTTACATGGTTTGACATATTTACCGAACATAGTTCGTGCTGAACAATGAAACTTACTCTGCTGCCGCGCCACTAGCAAGAATCGGGTGGTAAGGAAGGGGAGTGCGGGGCACAATCTCGACCATTGAACAGTTTGGTTTGCACAATATGAATGCAGCGCTAGAGCAACAAGAAAACTATCAGCGGGTCGCCCGCGCTATTCACTATTTAAACGAGCATCAGCAGGCGCAGCCAAGTCTGTCGGAGCTAGCGTCGTATATCGGTGTCAGTGAATTCCATTTGCAGCGTATTTTTAGTGAGTGGGCTGGGGTGTCTCCCAAGCAGTTTTTGCAGTTTCTCACCAAAGAAAATGCCAAGCGCCTATTGCGAGAAAGCTCGGTTCTAGATGCGGCATTAGCCTGTGGCTTGAGCGGCAGCGGTCGTCTCCACGATTTAATGATCAAAGCCGAGCGGGTTACCCCCGGAGAGTATCGCAGCAGGGGGCAAGGCTTGCAGATTGTTTACGGCAGCTGTCCATCGCCCTTCGGCTATTGTTTTATTGCTGCTAATCATCGCGGCGTGTGTAAGTTGGCCTTCTTTGATAGTCCTGTCGGCGAGGCTGCCTTGCTTGCCGAGTTGCAAGACGAATGGGCGGCGGCGGAGCTGCAGCGTGATGACAGTCAGGTAGCTGCGATCTATCAGTCGATGTTTGCCGCAAAATCGGCAGGCAAACCGCTGACGGTATTGCTAAAAGGCACTGAGTTTCAGATGAAGGTCTGGGAGGCCCTGCTAGCCATTCCCCTTGGCGAAGTCTGTTCTTATCAGCAGCTGGCGGAATCCATGGGCATGCCGTCATCGACGCGAGCCGTGGCCTCGGCGATTGCGCGCAATAATATCGCCTACTTAATTCCCTGCCACCGCGTCATTCGCGGCAGTGGTGAATTTAGCCAATACCGTTGGGGTGGTGAGCGCAAGCAAGCCATGTTGCTGCGGGAGCATAGTCTTGGTGCGTGAGGCCCAATATTTTCGTAACGCGTAATTTTTGTGCGCATAAATTACGCATTTTTCTTGTTGTGCGGCTTGTTAGCTTCTAAACTTAGCGCTGTTAATTGTTGATCCCACCAGGACTACCTGCGCTATGTTATTGGAACCCGCTGCTTCATCTCCCGATATGCCCTTGACCTTGCCGCGTCTCATCGGCTGGGCTGCCCAGCAATTTGGTGACAAGGCGGCCATTCGTGAGTTGGGTGGAGAGATGTCGTATCGCCAATTGAACGATCTGCGCCGGCAGGCGGCAAAGTCATTTTGTGCGATTGGCGTAAATCATGGCGACCGCGTTGCGATCTGGGCGCCCAATATGGCGGAGTGGATTGTCGCGGCGGCGGGGCTGCAGTCGGTGGGCGCAATTTTGGTGCCCTTAAATACCCGTTTACAAGAAAACGAAGCGGCGGACATTTTGCGCCGAGCCGGTGTTAAAGCGCTGCTGACCACATCAGAGTTTGAAGCTCTCGCGCCCTTGGTCGATAAAGAGTTAAGCAATTTAAGCCACCGGATTATGTTGCCAGTGGCGGGCGTGGCGCCGGCCGACGACCCGCGCAGCTGGGCGCATTTTCTCACCCTGGGTGAGCAAGTCGACGACGCAAAGTTTATTGCCGTAGAGCGGGCGGTGAATCCCCATGACAGCGCCGATATGCTGTTTACCTCTGGCACGACCGGAAAAGCCAAAGGCGTGTTGTGCAGTCACGAGCAAAATATTCGCGTATTCCAAACCTGGAGCGCCACGGTTGGCCTGCGCAGCGACGACAATTATTTAATTATTAATCCCTTCTTCCATTCCTTTGGCTACAAAGCTGGCTGGCTGGCGGCGATTATTTGCGGCGCGACTATTTTGCCAATGGCGAAATTCGACAAGCAATCGGTGATGGAAGTAATCCAGCGCGAAAAAGTCACCATGTTGCCCGGCGCGCCGTCGTTGTATGAAATGCTGTTAGCAGATGACACTCGCCACAACTACGACCTCTCCAGCCTGCGTTTGGGTGTGACCGGTGCGGCGTCGGTGCCGGTACAGTTGGTCCGCGATATGCGCGACAAGCTGGGCTTTGAAACCGTAGTCACTGCCTATGGGCTTACCGAGTCCTGTGGCGTCGTCACGATCTGTCGCCCGGACGACGAAGCGGAAATTATTGCCTCCACCTCGGGTCGCGCCATCGACGGCGTAGAGCTGAAATGCGCAGACCCACAAAGCGGCGTCGAGGTGGCGCGGGGCAGCGAAGGCGAGGTGTGGTTCCGCGGTTACAATGTCATGCAAGGCTACTTCGATATGCCGGAGGCCACCGCCGAGACGATCACCGCCGATGGCTGGTTAAAAACCGGTGATATTGGCGTGATGGATGCGGCGGGCTACCTTAAAATCACCGACCGTTTGAAAGACATGTACATCATGAACGGCGAAAACGTCTATCCCGCTGAAACTGAAAAAGCGCTCTACGCCATGAGCGGCGTGGCGGGGGTGGCGGTTATTGGCGTGCCCAAAGCGCCCCAGGGCGAAGTGGGTATGGCCTTTGTGGTGCGCAAGGCAGGCAGTGATATCGATGCCACCGCCGTGCGTGAGTTTTGCGCCGCGCAATTAGCATCTTACAAAGTACCTTTTTATGTGGAATTTATCGACGCACTGCCGCTGAACGCCTCTGGCAAAGTCGTTAAACCTGAGCTGAAAGCCTTGGCTGCGCAAAAGCTAGCCTGATGCCTGCGCAAATTCGGAGTGTGATATGACAGAGTTTAGCGACGGTGAACACCTGCGACCGGCGTCATCCCAGCATATGGACGAGGTAGATCACCGCATTGTGGCGCATCTGCGTCGCGACGGTCGTATGCCCTACAAAACCCTGTCAAATGAATTAGGCCTGACCGAAGCCACCGTGCGCGCCAGAGTGAAGCGCCTTGAAGAGGGCGACAGTTTACGGGTAGTCGCGGTGACGGATTACGAAGCCGTTGGCTACACCATGATGCTGGCGGTGGGCATTCAGGTTGAAGGCCGCCCAGCCGACGTGGTGGCAGAAGATTTGGCCAAGTTCGACGAAGTGTTTTCGGTGTGCCAGGTTGTGGGCACCCTCGATATAGAAACCCTAGCCGTTGCTCGTGACCAGGAGCATCTGTCAGAACTGCTGGTGCGCTTGGGAAGTGTGCCGGGGGTGCGCAAGCTAGAGCCGTCTATCGCCCTTGATGTGCTAAAAAATCAATCTAACTGGGTGCCCTTTGGGTACGGTGTTTAGGGATAACGGGGATAGGAATTAGTACCGTGGCAAAAAAACAGTTAGATGATCAAGACCGTAAAATACTAGATGGCCTGGCCAAAGACGCGCGCATTAGTAATCGCAAAATTGCAGCGGACTTAGGCATTACCGAAGGCACCGTACGCAGTCGCATCAAACGCATGGAAAACGAAGGTCAGGTGAGTATTACCGCCATGACCAACATCGCCCGCCTGCGCAATCCGACCCTCGCGTATATATGGGTAGAGGTAGAGCGCAGCGCCCAATGCGACGACGTAGCGCGAAAACTGGCCGAAGTGCCCGAGATCGGTTTTGTCGGCAAAATGCTGGGTCGTTTTGATATTCTCGCCATCACACTTGTACAAGACAATGCAGAGCTTGCACGCTTTCTACACAGCAAAATTACCGGCCTTGCGGGGGTGCGTCGCACCGAGTGTTCGCTGGGTGTTAATTTTGTTAAGCACGACTATCGCATGAGTCGTATTGTCGACGCGTAACTGCTATTCAAAAAATTATAATAATTACCGCAGGCAGCGATTTCATTTTATCCGCTGCCGGCGTCGCTCAAGGACGCCGACCACCGTTGTCCTGAACACTGCCAAGCCGTCATCCTCAATGCCCCCATCGTCACCTCAATCTGCCAGGCCGTCATCCTCAACGACCCGCCACCGACTCCTCAGACCCACCACCATCATCCTCAACGATCCAGCATCGTCATCCTCAACGACCCACCGTCGTCATCCTCAACTCGATTGAGGATCCAGTCGTTTTGGGCATTGAACCACTCTGCCATATGCCGTGCTTACGTCGGACGCCGGACGCTAAGGGCATTCGCTGTCGCTCACTCTGGATCCCCGATCGGGGTCGGGGATGACGTAGTAGTGAGAGGTCGGGGATGACGTAGTGTGGCGCCGCTATCGTCAACCTGCCAACCCTCATCCTAAGACTCACCACCACCATTCTAAACGACCCACCGTCGTCATCCTCAACTCGATTGAGGATCCAGTCGCCTCGGGCTAGATCTATACATCGAGAGCTTTGCCTTGATGAGAGATCAAACAGAATATGAGTCAGGAATGGCGTAAAGGCTTGTCTCTGAACATCGAATCTCGCGTACCCACAGGGCATGAAGGGCAGGCTCTACGCAATCGGTCATTTATGGGAATAAACTCACTCATTTACCGTTCCCTGTTGGCCACTCGCACAAGTGCGTGATCTACGCTACGCTACGGTTCGTGCGATTTTTCCTTGCCAGAGAACAATATTCCGGCTCGTGAAAAGGCCTTAAATAACATAATAATTAGAACAGGCAGTGAATTCATATGAACCCAAGACAAATCCGTCGCTTCCTTACACCCTTAATTTTGGCGATAGGCCTTGTGTGCATAGCCAGTTGTGGCGGCAGCAGCAGTGGGCCTCGGTCTGGTTCTGGTTCAAACTCCGGTGGCGGTTCAGAAATTGAAAATGACGATCTGCTCGAAACCGGTTTACAGGGTCAGGTGCCGATTGCCGACCAATTAAGTGGCCGTGCGGCGCAGGGCTATCGCAAAGGTTTACGCTTGGTTGGCGAGAATACGATTCTAGATCGCGGCGCCAACTTCTCTATGGCCTGGCTAGATGACTGCGCCTACATCACCACCACTTCGCCGGGGCAAATATTTGGACCGGCGTCGTCTCCCTATATCGATCCACAGTTCAGTGCCCTAAACGGCATGGCGGTCATCGACGCCTCAGACCCAGAAAATCCAGAGCTAGTCGATATCTTGCAAAGCCCCGCCATGATTGCCCCGCACGAATCTATTCAGGCAAATCAGGCGCGGCGTATTATTGTTGCCACACGGGGTGGCGGCACGGCATTTGACGTCTACGAGGCGATTGATTGCCGCAAGCCTGTACTAAAAGCCTCGGTCAATATCGGCTTGGGTATCACCCTGCCGCCACTGCCAGATTTACCCGGTGGTATTGGCAGTATCGACCAAGGTCTGGCGTTTATGGGCCACGCCATGTGTATCACCGACGATGGCTTTACGGCCTATGCCACCAGTTCGGCGCAGAGCAATGCGGTTATCGATTTGACTGATCTAGAAGAGCCGAAGTTAATTCAGCTCTATTCTCCCGCCTCGCACGACTGCGGTTTAAATCCAGAGGGCACCCGTCTTTATCAGGCCAATTTTGGTTTTGTGTCTTTGGGTTTGGGTTTGCCCAATGGGCCAGCAGTGGGGCAAAACGGCCTTCTAATTTTAGATGTGAGTGGCTTCCAGGATCGTACCACGCCAGCATCACCGTTCCTGTTTGGCACACAGCCGCCGGAGATTGGCTTTGTGGGCTGGAGTAATTTGCTGGATGGCGAAGCGCCAACGGCCGGTTCGCACACCGCGCGTTGGTTCAAAAATGGCGGACGCACCTACGTTTACTCCAGCGATGAATGGCCAACCGCCGGAGTTTGTCCCTGGGCCCACAGCCGTATTATTGATATCACCGACGAAGCTAATCCGGTCAGAGTGTCGGATATTATTCTCGACGTGAATAAATTAGAGAACTGCCCACAGACTGAAATAGACGTCGCCAACTACTCTGCCCACTACGTTGGCTTTGATGATGTAAACAACGCCACCACCCTGTTTATGAGTTACTACACCGGCGGTCTGCGGGTGTGGGATATTCACGATCCCGCCAACCCCTTTGAAATTGCTTACTGGCATCCGGCACCCAACCCAAATACCCCAACAGTGTTACTGTCGGAAGGCTTCGGCAGTTCAGCCGATCGCTGGGACGCCGTCGCCACTTATATTCGCTACCGGCCAGAAACCGGCCATATTTGGATAGCAGGCTACAGTGCGGGTTTTCAAATATTGGAATTCACCCCCAGTGCAGGGCCCACTGCACCTAAACCCACAGGGCTTTAAGTCGGGTAGTTGCCGCTATGTTGTGTAAGCGCAGCGGCCAAAAGACCGCCAGTACACGGCGTCTGTATTGGCTGCTAGCAATTAGCCTAGCGGCATTTGCAGCGCCAGCGTGGTCGCATTCCTTTGGTACGCTTTACACCTTACCTGTGCCGTTTTGGTTATACGCCTGGGGCAGTGCGGCGGCCTTGCTGCTGTCGTTTTTATTGGTGGCGTGGTTCGCCAGCGATCAGCGCGCCGCGCAAGATTCGCCCCAGCCTGTGCGCGAAAAAAACCTGTTTGTGATATCTCCAATCGCAATTCTCGTTTTACGCATAGTGAGTTTATTTGCCTTGCTGCTGTGCATCGCCACCGGTTTGTGGGGCACGGCGAATGCCTTTTTAAATTTTAATATGACCTTTTTCTGGATCATATTTGTTTTAGGCTTCGCCTACTTTAGTGCCTTGGTGGGTGATCTTTACCCGCTAGTAAACCCCTGGCAAACCATGGTGCTTTGTTTGGCGGCGGTGTTTAAAATTGATTTTTCAGGGCGTACTCGCTGGGGTGAAAAACTAGAATATTGGCCGGCTTTATTGCTCTACATCGGATTTATTTGGTTTGAGCTATTCGGCGAAAGCGGCCCGCGAGGGCTAGCGAGTGTCTTGCTGACTTATAGCTTGTTGAACGTTGTCGCAGCGTGGTTGCTTGGCAGTGAGCGCTGGTTTAAGCAGGGCGAGTTCTTTGCGGTTCTGTTTGCGCTGATATCGAAAATGGCGCCAATCTCTATTCAAGCAAGAGATGAATCCCAGTCGCGCCCAGCGGTGATACTGCGCATGCCGTTCTCTGGTCTCCAAATTGGCAAAGCATCCTCAATGAGTGAGCTGCTGTTTGTGCTGTTCCTATTATCGTCAACCGCGTTCGACGGTTTGCATAGCACCAATATCTGGGCGACCTTCTTTTGGCAAGACATCGCCGGAATATACAGAGAATACAAAGGCCAAAATATTGTACAGGCCTATCCGGTATTAAAAGCGGCGCATGGCGTGTTCGAAACCACCGTGCTGGTGTTATCGCCGCTGTTCTATCTTGGCGTGCTGTATTTCTTTTTGGCTATCGTGCGTCGGCTCACAAAGTATCAGGCATCGCTGTCCTCGCTCGCCCTACATTTCACCTACTCACTATTACCCATCGCCTTGGTCTACCACATCACCCATTACTACACTTTGATCAGCACCCAAGGCGTAATGATATGGCGACTGATATCAGATCCCTTCGGCTGGTCTTGGAATTTATTCGGCAGCGCCCATTGGCGACCCGAATCAGTTATCCCCAATATGGATTGGGTCTGGCATACGCAGGTAGGGCTAATTCTTTTTGGTCACGCACTCAGCGTGTACTTAGCGCATAAAGAAGCGCTGCAGCTATTTCCGCAGCGGCGGCAAGCAACCTTGAGTCAATTGCCCATGCTGGTCTTGATGATTATTTTTACGTGTTTTGGTCTGTGGATATTGGCGCAGCCGGTGACTGCGACTCGGTTGTAGTGGGGTTGTGTCTTTGTTGAGATTAGCGGTTCCCGACGATTCAGCCCTTGTGAACAATAGAGCCATTCTCATTAACACATTTTAGAATGACTTAACTTATTGAAAATCATAAAAAACAGGATATGATCAGGGGAAAGGAATGTTTGGCAGAAATAAAGGGAACTAGTCTTCGTTTGTCGGGCGCTCGCTAATAGCGAGGTCGACATCTCATTGAATTCCCAACAATTTTCCAATCAACGTAAAAGCCAGTTCCGTGATAAGGGGGCCAAAGTGATATGTGGCCTGAGTCGTCTAACAAAACTGTTAAAAATAATATGCTCAGACTCCTCAGCTCAGCAGTTCTCTGCCTATTAAGTGTAAGCACGTTTGCATGCGGAAAAACGGAGTTGATCTACAAGATTTTGAGATCCTGCGAAATCGAAATTGAGCAGATGACATGCTTGTCGGGAACATTGGGCAACGACAAAGAGGCCGAGAAGGCTCGGTGGCTATTGTATCTACAAAGACCTGCGAGCACCGAAGCAGATAAGCAAAGAGGTGTTCCAGCCAACACCCGAAAACTCATAAGGGGCGGCGACGAAGACAGTCTCTATTGCGAAATTAGTGAAGGTGGGTTGGTGCTCAAAGCTTATACCCTTCCGTCACGGTGGAGCGAATCACAAAGGCGATGGATTCCAGAGCCTCGCAAGGAAGTAGCCCTTGTTGATGGGCAACTTCGGAAAGAAGAACTGCATCGGTCTGTGGTAATAACGGTGCACTAATTTTTAACAAACGCAAGCAGCGGACAACTTTCCGCTAGCGCTACAAGTTGCTCGCTGTTGCGGGCGTTATGCTCGTTGGAGTCATCGGCTGGTAGAATGAGGGAATTTCAAAATGAACGCTTTTAGACTCGATCAGTATTTATACCGAAAGCTTTCTCCGCAAAAAAATCACAGTTTTTCATTTCTTCAAACAGAATCGGCTAATATTCGCTTTTTTGATTCTGGAGATAACAGCAAGCCAACCTTGCTCACAGCGCCTGATGGCCCCTGCTTTATAGAGCACTTTCAAGAATATATTGAAAAGGCAAAGAAAAATTGGCGAGTTGTTATTTTGGATATGCCTGGATTTGGAGAATCTTATCCACTAAATGGCTACAACCACTCTTTTGAAAGTGGCGCAAACGCACTTAAACGGTTAGTGGATCATTTATCCCTCGGGGACATTACCTTGTCATTATCTTGTGGAAATGGATTCTATGGAATTTACTTCGCGAAGAAATATCCAGAACTGATTAAGAAGTTGATACTCATACAAACGCCTGGCTTTAAAGGCATGAGGCCTTGGTTGCGCGCTTCTGTTCCCACACCAGTAAAGATGCCTTATATCGGGCAACTCTTGGTTTATCTTCAAAGGCATAAAATTCCAAAGGTGTGGTTTAAGGTGGCTCTACCAAAGCACTCAGAGTATTTGTCGAGCTGGAGTGAACTATCGAAAAATCGCATTGAAAAAAGCTGTTGCAACTGTTTGGCAAGCGTTGTCCAAGGGTTTGCTGCAATGAAGGAAGACGATCTTTTGGGATGTGAGGTCCCTACACTGATGATTTGGGGAAAGAAAGACTACTCACATCGTTTTACAGATGAATCCTCGCTAAGGGATGTTATCCCAAATGTAGACATTGTGATTTGGGATGATTGTGGTCATTTCCCTGAGTTGGAACAGACAGATAGATATTTAGATATGATAAATGTCTAAATTAAAAAATATACTTCAGCATAACAAAGCGTTGCACCGGACAAGCCGGTGAACGCGGCGTTATGAGGCTGGTCGAGTGAGGAGAATGCTGGCATGAAGATAAAGTATCGGAACTTCAGGCGGCTTACAGACGCTGGTGAAATTGGTAGCGGATTAGAGAGCGTTGCGATTCTTTCACTTGCCCTGTTCATTTGCCTTGGGCTGGCCTTCCATCTGAGAGAAAGCACCGTACTTTGTGTGATCCTTATGGTTCCTGTTGTGGGTTGTCTTTTCGCAATCGCGTTGAGTTTGCGAGGGATCTTTTCGGATGGCTCCAATGAATAGTTCGTGGGCTGTACATAACCAGTACGCGCAGTTGCCGCTAAAAGGCGCGGCGGGACAGCCAAAACGTTGCGCTTATTTGTCTGCCCCTGGCGTAGGGCGTTATATTTTATGAGTCAGGATCATGTTTGAACTTGTAGACAATATTGAACAAAAAATATCTATAGCCCTAATAGGGGTTGGGACAGTTGGGTGCAAGATTGCGCATAAAATCTCTGGAGGCCTGAATTCTCTTGATTGTTTTGATGTTCTATATGCTCATAGTTCAAATTCATTTCTAAATAACCTAACAGAGAATACTGATAATCACTTTCACATCTCTGACCATGTGCACTTTACTAAGGGAAAACTGGTTAACGAAATTAGAGGAAAAGACATAGTCTTTATCGTGTCTGGATTAGGTGGTGATACTGGAAGTAAAGTTGCTCCTTATGTAGCAAAGACAGTTAAAGAAAATAATATTCTTTGTGTGGGTCTCTTTTCTTTTCCATTCAAATTTGAGGGGCGCAGAAAGGTAAATATCGCCCAAAAGTCTTATAAAATCTTGTCTGCATATACTGACTCGCTGATGTGTATTGAAAATGACAAGTTTTTGATGTCAGAGGCGGATAAGCATGTAATAGCTAAACCCGAAGATCTATTTACAAGCTCAAATAAGCATTTCGAAGCAGTTGTTAAGGGAATGGTAAATCTACTGATTAGGCCGGGGATGATAAATGTAGACTTTGCCGATCTTAGGCTAGTGATCGCTAATATGGGGCTGAGTGTCGTTGGTTTCTCAAAAGTTAAAGGCGATCTAAGAGCCGAAGAATCAATGGTGGAATTGTTAAAATCTCCTTTACTTAAAAGCAGTCAGCTTGATAAAGCCAAAGGTTGCCTTGTTTGTATAACTTCAGGTATGGATATGACGCTTGGGGAGTTTACAACGGTAGGCGATAAATTAGAGGAAGTTGTTGGTGATGAAACAACTGTAGTAGTAGGTACTGTAATAGATCAAGGTTTGAATGGAGAATTCGAAGTAATAGTCGTACTTACAGGATTTCCTGATCTTGAATTTGAAAACCTTATGGATGAGAGTGACTATGATATCGTTAACCTTACAAAATCCATTGTATTTGAACCTCATCAAGCAAGTGCTGGACTTTCTATTCTATCCTATTTTAATGATTTCCTTCATCAAAAGTACAAAGGGACACAAGCGAAGGTTAAAATAGAACAGAGTGGTAATGTGGTCAAGCTTGTAATTGAAAGTCCTTCTGGAGAAGTTGAGAGCATTGAAAAGTCCTTAAATGAGTTTGGATAAGTTGTTGTGGGACAAAAGAAAGCCATTGAAGTTTTAGATAATAGGTTGGATGCAGAACGACTTGAGATGAAGCTAGAAATGGCTGCATTAGAGCTCAGGAATAGTGAAAAAATATTGTTAATGTATCAAGCGGAAAATGATAATTTTAGATCTAGAGTCGAAAACCTCGAAACTCAATTGAGTGAACTACAAAAAACAATTTGCTCTAGTTTGAGTTTTGCGCAAAGAGAATTGTCTAGAGAGCTTAAAAAATGTAAAAATCTTCCTGGAGATCTTTTAGATTTAATTCAAGATGGAATCGACAACGGTCTAGATGACAAGACTAAAGAGCTTATAGAGAGCGAGGTTATGCGATATAAAAGCGATAAAGATACACTAATCACTTTGAGAAAACTTGTAGAAAACACCGTTTATGGAGTATCTGGAAATTCTGTATTCAGTTTCATTGTTAGTGTGTTGAACTCTTTACCTAAGTAGAATATAACAAGCGACTGTGATCCAAAATCAAGCCAATAGCCGACTATATTTTAGAATTAACTAGGCGATATTCTACTCCCGCCCGTCACGTACCATGAAATCAATGGGAATCAATGGGGTCAGGTCTTCGATTTATGATTTTCAGCCTTGTTCGCTGAGAAGATAATTCATTCGACTGTTCGTTCAAATTTCAAGGATGAAAACAGATTGTGATGGTTAGGTCATTGAGACTTGAGTTTGCAGGCTTATACCACGTAACGATAGCTCATAAGCATACCAAAGAACCATAAATCAAAGACCTGACACTCTTGTTTTTCGGGGTTGGTCAGGTATACGTTATTAGGGAGCGTTTTTTCCACAATGATATAGACCGTCACGGCCGGTGGATGTGTTAGTAAGCGCCATGCTTTCTCCCTACCTTCTGCGTAGCAGATCCCGTTTAAGTGATACCTATCTGCTGAATAAATAGAGTCGACAGATACAATTATTGGATAAGTACTTTATCAGGCTGTTCTGTGATGGGGTGTTCCCAGTCTTTCCCAATACCGCTTTCAAAACGCCTGTTTACGCCGGACGTTGCTATGGTTTCAAGACGAATATCAATCGAGTGGTGAATTTGTTTCCCGTATTTGTCTGATTGGCCCTGCGTATATAGGTTTAACCTTCCTTAACGGTCGTTGAAAATATTCCTGCAAGTAGTTTTGGCTATACAAAACTGCGGCACGACGAGAAGTAGCTGATGAGCTTGGTGAAAATTCGGCGCCTAATTACTTAGCGATAAGCCAATGTTGAATCGCGACTAGGTTTGACTAATTCTCAGAGAAATAAAAATGTGGTATAAATCTAAAAAACACCTCAGATGGATCTGAAGAATGCTAAAACTCCTCCCATTAATACTTATATTTTCCACTCTGCCTGTTTTCGCCGCTGACTTTGATAAAGGATATACCGCTTATAAAAGCGGAGACTACAGTGCTGCCATAACGGAATGGAAACCTCTAGCCGAACAGGGCGATGCCAGAACCCAATTCAATCTCGGGGTGATGTACGAGTACGGTCAGGGGGTAATCCTCCCATTTTTAGCTGCTGCTCAAAGTAGAGGTTAAGCGGCCATCAATGGTGGTTTCCCATTGTTGGCTTTGTGGGGTCGCTCATGATTGTAAAACCAAAGCCACTCTGTTGCATACTCC
>Ga0207891_1000052_pt1 | contig 145507 bp, 181 predicted proteins | sample LinPmetageLP50_FD_184061 | JGI IMG/M metagenome (GOLD analysis project Ga0207891, IMG submission 184061) | Marine viral communities from the Pacific Ocean - LP-50 (SPAdes) | ecosystem: Environmental > Aquatic > Marine > Oceanic | place: Pacific Ocean | collected 2011-08-27 | reverse complement strand
TCAGGCGAAGGTGGAAACAGAAAATTGGCAGTAGAGTAGGCTGAAGAGGATCAATCAGATAATCCGCTGAGAAAGATTTTCTTCTTTACATCTTTGGCATTTTATCAACCAGAAATTCCGGATACCCTTTTGCCGAATCATCCAGTAGAAAATGTAACGTCTGTGTTAGGTCAGGGATTTGCTTTATATAGGCCCGTACTTCATCGTCAGAGCTAATTTGTGGCTTAACCTCGAATACCGGAGTATCATCAGGATTAGCTTGCTTAAAGTATTCGCTAGCAACAAGTGAAGAACCTAACATCAAAGCGGCATAACAAAGATTCATTAAATACAGCGGCTTTTCAGACTGATCAGCATCCTGAGCGCAAACCTTGAGACCTGCTTTAGCGTAAGATATGGCGATAGGTAAATTTTTAGCGTGAAGTGCTGTCAGTGATATTTCTCCATAAAAAAATTTCATAGAATCAAGAGCCGCAGTGATTTGTTCAAATTCAATTAATTCGTTAAGTAGTTTTTCGTATTCAGCTTTATCGTAACAAGGTGAATCAAAACCTCTAAAATCGAAATTTATTTCACGCACCCGCTGGTAATAGGCGCGACTCTCAGTCATTTCAATAGCAACCCGACGCTCACAGTATTTTTCAAATTCTTCACTAATATGATCTTCCATAAATCTCCCAATTTATTTTTTTGAAACTCCAATATTTATCTCAGACGGCACACGTTGATTAGAAAACCCAACACCAAAAGCAGACAATAAACCAGTATCGAGAGCAGCAGTACAGGGTAAAGCTTTAACACCAAGCTGGAAACTGCCTCAAAAAAGACACTCATCTTTTCACTGGCAAGCACAGTAAAAGCGAGAAAAGTGCCAAAAGTTAGCAGTATACCTGGTAGTGCCCCCTCAAAGTCGGGTCGGCTCGGCACAAAAAACATGGCAGTAGACACGCTTAGGTAAAGCCAAATCCAATGCCTTGCTTCCCAGCTGTACGCTGTGGCGCTTTCAATACTGGCGTTTATTAGGTCATACGCTGATCCAATGATGTTGCCGCTATCCCACTGTGAAGGCTGAGAGAATAGAGACAGCTCAGGAAACAGCAAATAAGTAAATCCTATAATCGCAGCTATACCGCCGAATAAAGGCGCTAAGCCAATAAACAGGTTCGTAAACCAAGATAGAAATCCCGGCTTGTAAGCGTGTTCAACAAACCCTAAAGTTCCCGATTTATCAGGCTGGAATAACGTGACCTTTTGAACCTTGTGGCCGCATATGAGGGCAACGAACGCATGGCTGACTTCATGTATTGGTACACCAACTATGGCAAATAGATACATTATCGGTTTAGGCAGCGACGCGACCGCTATCGGCTGCAATTTAACTAACGCGAATAGCGGCACCCAAAGTGCCGCCAATCCAATTAAAAGAGTAAATAAAGCATCCAGCAAATGTTCACCTGGCCATTCAATTTAAGCAGCTTTAGAGTTTCGCATTTTTTCAGGTCGACTGAAAATTACATCTGAGTGCCGCTTTACTGCTTTTAACGGAATGCGATTGTTTTCACTCGCAGCGAATGAAGAAATAAAGTGCTTACAAAGCCCTATCACATAAACCGTATCGTTCTGGCAAAGCGTTTTATCATAGGCTAGTAGGTCGCTTGGGACGCCGTGTCGCCAATAGTCAGCTCCCTGACCAATTGACCAATCAAGTACACTTTCATAAAAAGCCGAGCCTGTGTCGTTAAGTAGCGTGTCGTTGGATTCAAGAAATGCGTGTGTAGCACTGAGAATGTCCGTCAGATGATTCAGCTTTCCCCCCGAAATAAAACTGGGAAACATCGGGTTGGACAGCGCATTGATTGTATTACATACATAGACCAGATTGTTGGTTGTAAACAATTCCCGACGAGACTCGCTCAGTAGCGATTCGTTGCGCGGCACAACAAAGCGTGAGGCCTGTTTATTATCATAAGCACATATAGATTTGGCTTTTGCTTTGATGCTCTTTGCCACAGAGTCAAGAAGAGCTTTAAGTTCTTCGTTATCAAGTTGTACCGGAAGTGATTTTATGTCCTGGCACTCGTAATTGGCGTATTGCTTGAACTGAAACAGCAAGTCAGAGCGGAGCTTTTCGTGAATAGCGTCAGTAACTTTAAGTGAATGAGGAAACCGACTGTCATTGCTCGTAATCAGCTTTAAGAACTGAGGGTGTGTCAGAAGGCCTGCAAAGCGCTGTAGCGTGCAACGCAACTCAAGGTTGGTAATTGTGTCCATGTAAGACCTCTAGCGTGTGTGGTAAATGACACGGCCAATGTCTCACTGATATGAATTAGGGCAATTTTTTTGGAAAAGTATGGGCGACCAGTGCCGCCCAAATGATCATAACCAGTTTTTCGATATTCAGCTTAAGGCCAAATCGCGATGAACGACAAAACCAGCGCAACAAGCCCGAGGACATGCCTTGCTTTCAAGTCTAACCGCAACAAACCTTTGGTCGGAAGTGAGTGAAAATCCAGTAATACAACGTTTATAGTAAAAGCCAGAGCCACGTGAGCTACTGCCTGCTTAAAGGTGAGACTGCCAGTGACAAAAAATTCTAATAGAGCACCAACCGCCAAAATGTAGGCTGCGATACCAGCGATTACAAAACCCGGGGTTACAAGAAATTTGTGTATTTTCTTTTCGCCTGGTGTTAATTCTTCAAAAGATTGAGATCCCATATGTGGACTCCTTTCCGGTTTAGTTTGAGTGTGTTTTCTTCACTTCGTATCGCAATCAGTGCCACTGATAAACGTTACTGCTTCCTTGCTTTGCCAAGCTCTCTGCCTGTTGGCGTGTCACCTCAACAATCAAGTTGAACCTTATAGTAGCAGCATTTTTAGAAAAGAAACCCGCACAGCAAAAAAACTCTAAACGCCTGTTCTGACTCAGTTTCTCGAAGCGTATGAACACCGAAGCCAGCAAGAAAAGTTCTGATGTTAACGGTAATCACCTTGACTCAACTGAGCGTTAAACTTCCTCGCCAGAGCAGTAAATGCCACCCTGACCAAATCTTTTATTTGGTAAGCACCTATACCGCCTGTTCAGTAAAACCCATTAATTCCCAATTTAGCGGATTGATAGGCAAAGGCTGATGTTCCCCTGCTAACAGGTCGATGATGACTCCGTGATATTTTATCTGCCCATGACGAATCAGTTGCCATAAAATCTGGATCATTTGCGTGGCAATCTGGTCATTCACACCAAATTCTTGTCGGGTCAGAGCTTCTTCGTGGGAGCATGAGTCAGACTCCTTGTACTCAGCCGTTTTCAGGCTGTCTGCGTACAGGTCGTAAACGCTGGGCAAGCGTCTTGCTTCTTTCTCACGGACGCTAGGGTAGCAACCCAATATGACCTGACCTGAGTTTGCGTCATTACCACCGTCAAGCCAGAGCTTCGTGTGTAACTGCTGAAAATCAGCAAGGTATTCTCCAATTTCAACTCGGCTTTGTGGATTATCAACACAAGTAACGATGATGTGAGCTTTAGAAAGACAAGAGGTCTGCTTGGTGACTCTTTCAGTTAAATACTCCCATGAAGTGCCGGTAAAGTTATTGAATCGCTCTACTAATGTCTGAGCCTTGCTTCTGCCAATGTCCATCGGGTAGAACGCCTGTCGTCCGATATTGGTTTGCGATACCGTGTCATCATCAGCAACAACGACATTAAACCCTTTTGCGCCCAAGTGGGTGAGTGTAGCTTGAAGCTGTGCCAGTTTGGACAGAAACGCACTGCCAGTACCACCTGCACCAATCACCAGTACGTTGATTGCATTGTCGTTAACCATACTATCCATAAAGTAATCAGGTGCCTTAAACATAGCGGTTAGTCTCCAGTTTTTTGATATAGCTTTCTACGGTCATGTTTGCTTTTACCATTTCGGACGCCTTTGGCTTTCGCTTCGCTTTTGCAAACTCTTGCCAAGCGGCAACATGCTGATTTGTATGAGGGCAATCCTTTAGAGTTACCTCACTGTTTACGTGAGTGAAGTTAGAGTTATAAATGGTCGCTTCACATTCATCGAGAACCTCGGTTGTACCGACAATTTGTTTATCTGGTAACGTAGCATTGCCCTGACAAACCGCGCCGCCTCGGCTGATATTGCAAAGAGGGGCTTCATACAGCCGAGTGGATTTAGTTACATTTGGGCGAGCAGTCGCCATTACCTTTAAAGCGCGTGTGGATTTATGTACGACAAAGAGTAAGTTCGGCCAGACCGCGTTAACCCGCAACGATTTCCCGCCAACACGAAACCACATAGAGTGTTTTTTGCTTTTTGAAATCCAGGCTAGAATATCTGCTGACTCGTAAATCACTCGGCTGTCACGCCATGCGGCTCCGTTTTCAGAGGACTCAACCAAGCTGGCAACATGAGCATAAACTTGCTCCATTGAAAGCGGTTTCCCTGTTTGGACACGACCGCCTTTTGATACTTGGTGATACGTTGCGAAAGCATCGCCCTCAGAGGTCGAGTGAAGCCCAATCATTGCACTTTGAACTTCGTAGCTTTCGTTTTTGTGAGGTGCTGGTTCAAACATCAGGATCTCCGATTCGTTTTGATAGTCACAGAGTAACCTGAGAACTAATTGTCGCCAGTTTTTTGGCTATTCTCCCTCTTTAAGAGCCGCAAGCATGGCCGTAGCCATTAGGTGTGAATATAAAGATTCCTGCCAATCGCTATCTAAGTGGAAGCCTATAATGTCGCACCCCTCACCAACATTCATTTCACCCTCGATGAACTGGTCAACTGAATTGCCCAAAGCTGTACCTCGAAAGTTCCCCCATTTCATAGGGATTATGATTGCACTGGCTCCGTAAGTTCCTTCGTTCAAGTACTCAAGAGCAGATTCCGTTGGCTGCTTTATTTCATTGGCGGCACTGAAAACTCTATCGAGCAACGCAAAGTCACGGAAGATACTTTTGTTGCGCTTTAGCTTACGGTGAGCCTTTTTAACGTCAAAGACCATGCAGCCATTTTCGCTTTCTTTCCTAATGGCGTGACGAAGTAAGCCATAACGCTCTAAAACCATGCTTGGCTCAAGATACTCACAAACTACATCAGCAAGAGAATAATCCATGCCGTTATCCTGAATCGAGTCCACAAACTGTTCGTTTGTCAGTTTTTCGCTTTCATCGTAGCTAAAGCCGTTGATCATTAAGAACTCTTTAAATTCCTCTAACGCTCCGTACTTAATAATTATCAATAAGGCTTTTACAGCACTCTCATTGTCTTTTTCTATTTGATCAAAAAAATCCATGAGAGCTAATTTGTCGTCTTTGCATTTTACCTTGTCCATATCTAATGGCTCATAGAACAGCATTTCAGCGGTATGCTCAGCGTGAAACCCCGTACCCAAAGATGCCAGATGACCAATAAGCGTAGCGTATACGGATACAAGAGCCTTAGCTTCTTTTGTCCTCCCTTTCGACAGTAGTTCTTGTTTATACTCAAGCACAGGGATTGTGACAGCGTCATGGTAAGCGTATGACTCAACGTAAACTTTTTGCCTATCAGAACCAAATACGCACTCAGTGATGTTTACCTGAAAGCGCAGAAGGTCGCTATCAATTACTTTGGCGGCGGTATCCTTATCGAATTTGTGACGTTTCAATTCCTCGCCGACATTATTTAACAGGGCATTTGCCTGAGAGGTCACTTTCTCTATGACTGAGTTGCGAACATTCATCAATGCGTTGTAGCGGTCGTATGGCTTGCGCTTATCATCGGTGATTGCTTCTACATCAGAAATGTCAGCGTATTGGGTTTTAATAGCGTCCACCAGAATAGAGTGGTTATCTGGCAGCTCCTGATTAAACTCTCTTTCGGCAATTTTATTCTTGCGTGAATTGAGGGTGCGTTTTACAGCACCACCAAATTTGACAGGCTGACCCGCGAATTTGTGTGTTACAGGGGCGGTGCGAGCTTTGATAGTTTTGGACTGTTCGGCTGCTCTTTTTGAAAAGAACTGGTCAAATGCCGAACCTGTCTGGTTGTTAGATTGAATTGCTTGCATCGTTTTCTCACCCCTCTAACTACTCTGGTAGAGCGAGCTTCTTTAGCTCGCTCTACCGACTTTTCGAGTTGATTAAGCAGCTTATCCATTGGTCTTTGCCGGAGGGAGCTGAAGCTCATACATGATAGCGTCACCTTCAACCACTCCGTCCTCCGGTAAAACGTCAGTCCAACGGAACATTGGAAAGGACACTTTAAGCTGCCGAACATTGTCCTCTAGGCTACCATCGGGGATAGGAGCCGCAATTATTCTCGCACCGACCTTAAACGTCATAGGTAACTGTTCCATGATGACCTCCCTTAAAGTTTGTCAAAGTTGAAAGTATCGTTCACCGTAGGAGCTTTGTTGTCCGGCTCCTTTTCTGGCTTGCTGTCGCTCTCAGGAGCTTCGCTCTGCGACTCAGACGTTGTGTCGGTTGTGGCTTCCGATTTTTTATCATCAGACTGTTTGCTCGCCGCAGACTCTGATTTCTTCGAGGTGGACTTCTTATCGGCTTTAGCTTTCTCCGCTGCCGCAGCCCCTTTAGCAGTTGCGCTATCCAGTTTTGCTGCTACATCAAGCCCTGAGAGAGTCGTCACGGCTTTTTGTACTGAACCTGATAGCTGTGGGATGATTTCCAAAAGCGACTGCTCAGCGTCCTCACCACGAATGATGACGGGAGTGTTTAGAGCTTGGCGAATAGCCACGACTGCGTCACGCGCTTCATTTACTGGTTTATCATCAATAATGACTTTGTGAGAAGCTGGCGCAATCAATGAGGTCAGTTGCACCACTGGCTGACCATCTTTGACCGTGACTTTCAGGTTAACCCCATCAAGCTGCCCATCAGTTACTAACTTTGCTAATTGGTCGATCATGTTTTTCTCCAATTCGGTTGTTTGCTTGGTTTCTATTTAACTACACAAAGGGATTGCCGCCAGTTATTTGGCTGACAGCAATCAGTTGGGCTATTGCAGCAACTGCTTGAATGGAGCAGGGGCAAAATCTGTCCAATCGTGCTCGGCTTTCAGTAAAGCACTTACAGCGTCAGCCTTTTTGCTTGGTAGCGTTTCTTTCTCAAGGGCTTTAATGGCTTTAGAGGAAGTCGCAATACCTTTCAGACCGTCCATGTAATAGGCTGACAAGTTATCTTTGTTTGGAGTCCATGCTTTTACGGCGGCTTCATTACCTCCCTCAACAGCAGCTAACATGGAAGCCATAAAGCTGTAACCATTGGTTGCTTGAGCAAACGAATCTACTTCGGTAATACCTTTAGTCAAAAGCTCTGAAATTAAGCCGTTTAATTGTTCTGGTTGCATTTTCACTAGCTCTTGAATGCGATGTGCCGCCGAGCCTGTTGATTCACCAGTGAAATACTCAAGCGAGATAGTCATCATGGCCATGCGAACCACTTGGTTCTCTTTTAAGTGCTGACCTGCAAATTCGCGAATTTCTTGTTTGTGTGTTTCTTTTACTTTTTCAGGTGTTTTCTGTTTTACAGGTGCTGACTCTGCTTTAGCGGTCGGTGATTTTTGCTGACCAGAAGAAGATTTGTCATCACTCTCAGTATTGGTCGCAGTAGCCGATTCCTGCTTTTGACGTTTAGCTTCGACTTCCGCTTTTTCTTTGGCTTCGACAATTCCGTTAAAGCACGAACGGTCAAGGCACTGAGAGGTAATAAGCTCACCCTCATGGCTTGGGCGGTCATCAACCAAGCAAGCTCGGCTTTCGCACGACAAGCAACCATCATTGAATTGCGTGTCACCAACAACTGCCTGACTGACCGTTCGGCGGTCAACATTCATCGACTGAGTCATAAAAATGACTTTGCCGTGAGTCTTTTGCTGCTTTTCTACAACATCAGACAGCATGTCCTGAGTTTTTGAGAGATAGCATTTAGGCTTTGAACAAAGCGCACCATCATCACCGCTGTCAAAAAGGTTGGTTTGGTCTTGGCTATTAAACTCACACCCTGCACAGGCCGAGGTGTCGAACTTAGCCTCACTCAATGGAAGCTGCACTTTTCTCGCTCGTTCTTTTAATGCTTTAACGCTTAGGTACTCGCTAATAACCGTTTTCAGCGTGTTGTTCTGAATTGCTTTTTCAAACGGAGCCAAAAGAACAGCATGACCTGGTTTTATTTGTTCTTTTCGTAATGCGTCTAACACTTCATCAGTACACAGCAGTAATTCTAAACGCTCATTCATTTTGGTTTTTGACCAACCTAAATGCTTAGCCGCTTCTCCCTTGTCACCCTCGTAGAAGCTGACGTACTGCTTTGCTGCGTTAATTTCATCGAAGAAGCTCAACTGCTCACGGTCAAGGTTCTCTGAAAGGTGGATCTCGTAGGCTTCCTTATCATTTACGTCCTTAACAAGCACAGGCACTTCAGTAAACTCTAATTCGTGCGCTATTTCATAACGACCGAACCCTGCAATCACTTCAAGCTCGAAACCGTCTTTCTTCGATGGGCGCACCACAATAGGCTGAAAAATACCGTTTTTGCGGATAGACTCTTTTGTGCGAGCAAACACTTCAGGATCACGCTCTGAGCGTGAGTTTTTGAAAAAAGGTGTCGTAATTGAGCCTAATGAAGCTAAGCGAGTATCGCCTTGCTGAGTTGATTGCTCTAGTGAAACCGCTGCTGTTGCTGTCATAGGTGTAGCTCCTAATGAATAATTATCGAGAACGCTTATAGATTCTCATTGAATCGGATTAAGGCAATTAAATTGGCGGTATAGGGCGGGGGAGTAACTGAGAGTCCAGCTTTAACACTGGTTAGCATAAAGAAATAAGGGGCTGTGATAGCCCCTTATTAGAAAGTTTATATCCGCATTGGCATGACAACTGCTGTCGTGCTTTCATCATTGTCAGGGTTTAGCAGAAGAAAGCCTTTACTGTCATCTAACTGAATTTGTACACGCTCTCCTGATAGATTTTGGAGCGCGTCAATTAGGTAGCGGCAGGAAAAACCAACTTCTTTTCCACTAACTTCAACAGGACAGGCAATTACGTCCTCACCAATTTCTTGGTTATGAGCGTCTAGTGCGGTAAGACGTATTTCATTTTCTTCAAATGACAGCTTTAACTTATATTTCGGTGAAGTGATAACCGAGTTTAGTCGCGTTAATGTGCCAACCAATTCCGCGCGGTCAATGTCAACTAACCGTGATTTAGCAGAAGTGAAAAACGGTTCCGTGTTCGGGTACTTTTCGTCAATCAGCAACGTCTTTACCTGTGCTGATGGAGTCGCAAACTCAGCCAGTTGGTTATTAAGATTGATAACAACGTTTGTGTCATCTGAATCCGTTGAACCACAAATATGTTCTATAGCTCCCACAGGGATAAGCACAGAAGCACTGTCCTTGCCGCTAACTTTTACATCACCCATTACCGAACGGAACATACGGTGTCCGTCTGAACCTGTAACAGTAAAAACTCCCTGATTAAATGTCAGGTTGATTCCGTTTAGATAGGTTCGAGTATCATTACTTGCAACGGCATGGCGAACTCGACTCAGCTCCGAAACCAATAAGCCATAAGGCATTGATATTGTCGTTTTCTCACCCGTGATTTTTATTGGATCGGGGTAAGTTTCTGGATCAGACATTTCTATTTTGAATTTGCTTCGACCGCAGGAGAACGTGCCAGTAGGGTAGTCAGGTTTAAATTTGACTGGCTTGTCGTCCATACCCTTGAACGCAGCAGCTATCTGGCTCAACTTATCGCCTTTAAGCAACAGTGTCGTTGACTCCGTTACGCCCTCTACGGATACATCAATAGGGCGGTTAACCACCTGAGTGCCATTGGACGCACTCAGGAATCCTTTAACTCCACCTTGAACAGGAAACATCAGCAGACGAACAAATGAAAGTGAACTCACTGACATATTGCTTTTTAGAGCCAGTTTAGAAACGGTTTGAGCAGTCGAAGTGAACTGCTTGGTATCAAAGGTGACTTGCATATTATTAACCCTCGCTTGTTGATACATACAAGCTCTCACGGTTATCAATTAAGGCAATTAAATTGGCTGCAAAGCCAGTGTGCATCTGCATTTCTAAAATAATTTCGATTTTCTCTCCGTTTAATCAGAACTGAACACTAAATAGAGTTACAGCAACACGTTTTAACGCTGTACCCGATTCTATTATTTAACCGTCAAAACGGTATGATTAAACAAAACTGAAGGTGAAACATGAACAGAAGATTTTACGAGAAAAGCTTAGGTAACCTATTAAATGAATACGCTCGCAAGGAACTACCTAAGCAGGGCGTTAAACTTGGCTCCAACACTGGTAGCAGCCCAATCCTGCAACTAACAAACGTGCTTATTCAGACAATCCCGAGAGCCACACGAAGTGTAGTAGAAGCTTCAACACTGACTGTGCCAACGAGCGTTGAGAGTGGATACAGTGAACTCAAGCAAGCGATAGAAAGAGGTGAAGATTTAACGCCATACCAGGGGAGAAAAACCAACGGTAGGAAGTATGCTGAATTTACCGATTTTCTAAAGGGAAATTATGGACTCGATCACTTTCACCTGGGCGGCAAAGACAGTAGAGGCAGAGTAGGGCGAACAGGGCTCATTGCGCTTGTGTATGTAACCAATGACAAAGCTTATATTGTCGACATAGTGCAACATAGCAAGTCGCTACCGGATCCATGGTGGACTAAGAAATACTTGATGACGATGCACCAAGAGTGGCCCGATGTAATCAGTCCATGGCTTGTACCGGCGCTCTCCTTGTCATACTCCCCAGATGAAAAAGCAATAGAGGAACTATCAAAGGCCGCAGTGAACACGATGTTCGACCTGGGGGACGGGATTATCTATGGTCAGATTGGGGGTGGGTTCGTTGCAAACGGAATTCTAAGGACAGCTGTGAATGAGCTTAACCGACTAATGCTTTCCATCGAGCCTTTGCACAATAGTTTTGTAGAGTACCTACGGGAGCTAGACGAGATAGTCAGCGACTTTCAGCTACTGACAGTTTCGACGGACACCCTTACTTACCGTCACCGGGAAATGGACATAGACTTTATTGCATCTTCGGTTCGTATATCTAACACCTATAAGAAACCATTATTGTTTTATATCAACACAAACGGCCGTCCGGAGCACTATGTGACCCACGCAGATCTCCACCTGAATAAGATAACAGCATTGATATTGGCAAAGATGAGAGTTAAAGATTAACTCTCACTTTCTTTCTCGCTTATTTAACCCCTTAAATTAGGGGGCAAATCGCCGCTAACTTCACAAATTATTCAGTAACATAAGCGACCTCTTTGGGTGTTGGCCATAAAAGTTGCCCTGGCGCCATCCCGGGTTAATGTATAAGTCTCAATCACGGAGAGACAGGGAGTAAAAGCAACAGGGCAAGGCTATAAAGCGAAAGAGCGTTATTAATCATTTAATTATACAAGGACAAAAAACATGAAAAAGTTGATTCTAACCGCAGTATTATCAACCTTATTTACAGCTCAGGCATTTGCAGCAGACACAGACGAAGGCGGTCACTTCAATCGCGTTGAAGCTAAGTACGTTGATGTTAGCGACTACGATGCTGACGTTTACGGGCTGTCGTTCAAAAAGTCGTTCGGCAACTTTTACGCGACCGGTGATTATCTACGGCATGACCATGATGTCGCCGAGCTGGACCAGTTCTTTGTTGGTGTTGGCTACAAACATGAGCTCAGTAACCAGGTAACTGGCTTTGCGGACATTAACTATGCAAAAGCAGATGCCGGCTCCTTATACGACGAAAGCGGGTATGCCGTTCAAGCTGGCGCTATTTACGAGCTTAACAAAAACTTTGAGTTCAGTGCATTGGTGCGTCACGTCGACGTGGAAGTTGATGCCCAAGAATTTGAGTTGGGTGCGCGTTACTACGTTAACGACTCATTTAGTTTAAGCGTTACGTATCTTGACGGCTTTGAAAGCATCACTGCAGAAGCTTGGATGGTTGGTGCTTCTTATCACTTCTAATTGAAAAACCAATCATATTTAGCAGGCCTGTTTATAGCGGGTCTGCTTGCTCCTCAAGCATTAAGTTGATAGAAAGTACCTATAAACACTCAAGCAACCTGTAAAGGCAAACAGAATGGCGCATAGAAGTGATGTATTCTTTGGCAAGTACAAATATGACGAAGGTGCTCGAGTATGGCTTTTTGAGATGAATCAACTTGCCAGTAAATATGAAGCCTCTCTTTTTACTCGCCAGCTCAACCGATTTTTAGCTGAGAATGGACGACACGTTGTTATCCGTGACACCGATACCGGGCCACGTTTTTGGGGGCTTCTTAATAACCTCGAAAAATCATCAATAAACGGTGTTGAAATTTACTCTCGCACCGATATTGCGGAAAATTTTGAAGCGACCATCGCTTGTGATCTAATTATGGATGATGGGATTGTATCTATTGCGCCTTATTGGTCAGCACACAAACACAGTAGAGCTCTTGAGTTAATCTCGACATTACTGTTGCCTGTTTTCCTGAAAGGGCTTCATGAAAAAACTTACCTTCGATTGAGTGAACGAGAAAGCGAACCGCTACTAAGCGATATGCGATCAGATCTAACGCCAGCTGTTGAAAGAGTGTTTAAGTTGGCAAAACACCCGTCGGCAATCAGTCCATATGAAGACAGCCAAAAAAGAGCGCTGCAGAAAGAAATATCAAAATTAGCTCACGCCCAAGAAATAGCTAAAGAAGATTTAACCGGCAATGCGGTTTGGAATCGGCTTAGAGAAATAATGGACGCCAGTGGGAAGTCACAATAAAAGACTGAAGCGAAAATTCCAAGACTACAAACTTTATTGTTAGTCTAAATCTGTTTTTAAGCTATTGATATATTTGGCATTATTACGATTAACGCCTATTTATGTAACTAATGTCTGCCTTTATCTAATAGCAGAAAGCCCGCTTTTTGCGGGCCTTCAAAATACTTTACTCGCCGGTCATTGCCTTTCTAATAGTTTCTATAGGCATAAACATAAGCGTAAGCTCTGGATCAGATTTTTCATCTTTATACAAAACTTGGAACCCTAACGACTTATAGAACCCCAAAGCTTTCGGGTGAGACCAAAGGTGCAGCCCTTTGACTCCGGTACCAGAAGATACCGATACAGTAAGCTCAAGAGCCTTTTTAGTTAGCTTTTTGCCTAAACCTTCACCACGAAATCTAAGGTCGGTCGCAATCTGCTCTAAGCTAAGAGTAGGTATTGTCTTTGGTAAGTTACCTTGCTCTAAATACTCTCGATCAAGGTTGTTAACCCTTGTCGTCATGTAACCCGCAACTCGGCCTTCAATTTCTATTGCGAATCCTTTGTGAAGATCTTTCTTATCATTCTTCAACAGCTTCTTGTGGGCAAAGTCATTTAAAAACTTATCACCACAATCAAACTCTTTGAGTTTGGCGATTACACCACCACCTAAATGAGATACTGGCGTAATCGCCACTCGATTGCTTTCTTCTGTAGCTTCCAAAACAAGCTCCTTGTGTTCATGATTGCATTAACTCCCTCAATGCATTGGTCGGCTCAGGCGGGTTGTCGATGATTTCGTTCAACTTATTCCAGGCATCCTGGTTTAAACGAACCGTTTCCGCTTCAGCGGTGATTCTACTAGCTTCAGTTCGAGCTAAATTCACAATAAATGAAGTTAGTGTTACTCCACTAATGGCCGCCGCCCTTTCAAGCTCAACCTTTACTTGAGGACTCGTCTTAATTTCAATTCGCGCTGCTTTAACAGCGTCGTCAAAACCTGATGCTACCTGCATGTCAGGCCTCCCTTTCTCTCCGATTATGAGTGTTATGTGTGTTGTTTCCTCCTTATTGTGTTAACAGGGGGTGCATTTGCTTAATTTAGTCATGAGTCTCTCCAATTCCGTGTCGTTGTTTAATGTTTAATGTTTAATGTTAAGTTATAAGTTTCTTATGTACGTATCATGTACGGTTAGTAATATAGCGGATACTGGGAGTCAGGTCAACTATCCGTAACAAATACGGCTTTATTCCGTACATCCAATCAAAGCCAAGAAAATTGCCCTGATCGAAGTCGGTGTTAAGTTACTTAGGAATTATCGCCATGAAGAGCCACTCAGTAATGTCATACGAAAAAGCAATGAAACATACCGCAAACGTCCGTAAGTGCCGAAAACAAGCATCCATGCACTTTGGCTTTGACTCCAGTCAAATAACTGAAAGCCCCCTATCCCGCCGACGTACGAATAAACTTCTTAATATCGGAGCTTGGTTTAAGGAGAGGCATACGCACTCTGATAAAGCTTATCTCAGAGAGTGTATCAGCCAAGAAATCGCTGAGTATCGCAGTTTATTCAATAAAAGAGAGGCAGTATCAAGTGGACAATAAACGACACTTAGAACGAATTAAAAAGCTTCTTAACCTTGCCAGGTCATCGAACTCAAATGAGGCTGCTAACGCTCTTGGCAAAGCTCAGGCATTAATGCGCAAACACGAAGTCGACTTGGACGATGTTGCATTAAGTGATATTGGCAGCACTAAAAGCACCATCCAAGGTGTTCGTCCCCCCGGGTGGGTTCTCAATTTACTGGGCGTAGTTGAAGCAAGCTTCGGAGTAAAGAGTTTGATTGGCCGTAAGTTGGAGTTCAACTCGTACCGAGATTCTGGCTCTATTGAGTTTGTCGGCCGGAAGCCAAACGACGAAATAGCCAGTTTCTGTTTTGATGTACTTTATTATCAATTACTCCGTCACAGAAAGCAGTTTATCTCTAGCCTGCATAAGAACTGCAAGCGTATTACGAAGCGCAACCGAGCCGACTGGTATTGCATGGGGTGGGTATCTGAGGTGGAGGCGAAAGTTAGCCGGCTGGTTGTGCCAAATGAAGACAAAACGTCTATAGACCTTTGGGTTGAACGGAAATATGGAGACCTCTCGATGTATTCAGCGAGATCGAATATTGAAGACAAAGCTGCCGCTAGTGCATTCCATCAAGGGAGAAGTGATGGAACAGGTGTAAATTTAAACGCTGGCGTTAGTGGTCGCCGCCCAGGAAAAATTGGAGATTACTCATGACTATTAATACTGAAAGCCGAGATTTTGCGACCCTTAGAGCTCTCCCGAATAGCTGGTTTCAACCCGCGATGTTGACGGGTATTGTCTGTCCGGAGTTAAGTTGCGAGCGCCTGATTAAACTGGGCTATCTTGAAGTGAAGACGGTTAAGGAGAACGGTGTTCTGACGCAGTATTGTCAAAAAGTTAATAATGCTGGCATGTCACGGGATCCTTTCCGGAAATATAATTCGCTTGAAGATGCTACACGGTTGGTTCGGTCAGCTAAAGAACGGATTGAAATGGTCGACGGCTTTGACCTGTTTAAATTAAAAGACGTTGCTAATAATCTTCTGGATATTGAGCTTCAGAAGTCCGTTAGGGATAGAGCTATAAAAAGGCTATCTGAGTGGCCAAGAGATTCCAAAGGTGATTTATTGCTGGATTAGCAAACTTCACAGGCGAACGATAAATTTACGGCGTGAGTTGGACTTGAATTCTCCAAACATGAGAATGAAAAAGCAACCGCTAGCTTTCGGCTATGTTACAGGGTTCGATTCCCTGCGCGCCACCATTCTACAAAATTAAACCTATGCTTCGAGCGAGGTTTGAACATCTAAAACAAAAAAACCCGCCTATTTAGGCGGGTCTAATCTTTTGTCTCCGGAGGGCTACATGTGTAGTGATACCCGAAGCTCACGGTGTTAATGTAGGTAATATTAAGCAGATTGTCAACGGATAGTTTAAACCATGGAAATGGAAATCGAGACCATTGTATCCTCCAACCGTTATGCCACATACGTAAAGGCTATTGAGAATGCGCTTGGTGAGCCGTGCCGAGCATTGAGCTTAGAGCTCTATGAGTGGAACGCTGAGCTTTCGGGTAAAATGTTATTCCCATTTCACATTTACGAAGTAACTCTTCGAAATTGTATAGCAGAAGCACTTAGAGAAAGGTACTCAGGTAACTGGCCGGATAATGCCGCATTTATTAACTCTCTAAAGCCAATTCTCAAAAGGAAGTTCATTAGGGCTAGAGACAAATATTACACCCCTGTCGGCGGTTCCGAGGGAAAACTTTTAGCTGAACTTTCGTTGTCTATCTATGAAAGCATGCTGACATCCTCACAAGCGCCTCGTTTATGGATCCATAAAAAAGCCTTTGAAAAAGTATTCCCAGTAGCTCCTGTGTCTCCCATACCGAAAAACATAACCTATGAGGAGCATATAAGGAAACTTGTTATAGATCTGCAGGTTGGTTGCAATACTATCCGTAAGTTACGTAACCGGGTAGCCCATCACGAACCGATCTTTAATAAGAATGATATTCATGATGTGATCCCTGGGGTTATTAAATTATTAAGCTGGCGCAGCCCTACTGGCTGCTCGTGGTTCAAGAGTAACGAGCTGGTTTCAGCGGTCCTGAAAGAGCGGTTAATTTAACCGAGGTAACTGTATAAGCAAAGACCGTGCATTACTGAATGGTGTTCACTAACAAGCGTATCCTATTAATGGGCTGCCGCCCTACTCTAACAGAAGCGAAGTTACGTGCAGGAAGCCGCGGATAAAATCTATGAGTCAAAAAGAGCAGCTTACAAGACTTCATGGTTGCGGTGAGAAAGGCTATAGGGTTTTTGAAATGAATGGCTCAGGTTAATTTGCGCTATTGGACGTCCGTCATACAATAAGCTAGTTAACTTAATCACTCAGAGGTAAAAATGAACGTTGAGATCACTATACAAGAAGGCACTGGTGTTAAAAGCTTATTGATTGACGGTGCGGTAGTTGGAGTCTTCGATAAATTATGTGGGGAGAATTACTCTTTCTTTTCTCGGCGCGAAGACTCATTAACTGGAGATCATTACATAGAGATTGGCAAGGCTCTGAATAAAATCAATTCGGATGATAAGTAGTTGTTTGGGTCTTTTTTTATTTCCGTAATCTAGTGTGATGTTTAGAGGACTCGAAGTTATGAAGCCTATGATAAAGAAGGTTAGGAATGCACACAGCTTCACTAACGACACCAAAAGAAAGCAAGAAAATAAAACGCCGAAGAACGCAGCGTGTAGAGCTTCAACCAAGAGCGCATTTCGACAAAAATCCCATCAAGATTTGAACGAACAACTTGAGCAGGAGAACAGATATGAATTGCGCAGTAATTGAGTACGCCTGCGGTAAAAAAGCAATGTTCAGACATAACTCTGGAGTTGAAAGTGTTGCGGTAGGTTACGAAGGGCGAAAGTTTCGCGCAAAAGTGACGTGTGGCGATGGCACTGAGAAAACGTTCGATAATATTCACACTGCTTATAAAGCGGACGATTTAACAGTGGTGTGTCAACAGGTTGGCATACCAACTCAAAAAGGGGTATAGCAATAGTGAAATTGCGATTCGTACCAGAAATTAAAATATCTCATAAGCTATTAGCTTTAATCCGCACTTGTGAAATAGTTGAATTGCCGTCACACATGTATCATGGCTGTCAATCAATAGACGGTAGTGTAGATATTGAGGAAAAAACGCTGATCGGCAATAAATGGTTTTCCACAAATGAGTGGTATGCTGGATGCTACGCGTGGCATTACTCAAGGGAAGAAAATCCCCCTCCCAACAGCCGGTACACTCTTGAGCTTAAAGCAAAGAAGCCTTACAGAGCTATAAAAAGACCAAGAGGTTTACGCGATTTCAATGTTTTCTTAAAAAGCTGCTATCCAAAAATTAACGGTTACAAGCTAAGTCTTCAATTTCAAAGCGTGTTGAAGCTTCATTTGAATGAAGCGTTTGGTGAAGAGTCGAATATAATTGGATGGTATTGGCCCGATTCAAAAAATGGGGACGAAATATGTATTCCCGAGTGTCATAAACACTTAAATGTCAATTCAGCGAGCCTTCTTCCTGATGATAAAAGAGCTTTCAACAAGCTACACGGCAAATAATCTGAAAGTATGGCTTAGTGATACAAAAGCTCAGGAGCGCCCTTTGTTAGCAGGGCATCAATCTAATGAATGCTACAGCTCCCATATAACCGGGTTTATTGGTCGCTCAATAAAATTACATCAAACGGTTATCAAACGAATATGGCCAAGTTTCTATCGTTCCTAAACGACTCTTTAAATCAGGGTGGTTGGGGTTTATAAGGCAATTCCTCTCATGCCGAGTGAAAACGCTGGGGACAAGCAGTGCGAGGCTGTCATTAGACTTAAGCCAGCCATCGCCCAAGCGACGGGCGTCGAGGCTTCCCGTTTCTACATTCCAGGATGCTGGCCAGTGAGCTTCTGGAAGAACAGTAACATCGCTCTCTTCAAGTTTAATGCGCATAAACGAATATGCTTCCAGTGGCGCATCGTTTTGCAGATGAACAAGCACTTCAAGAATAGCCTGGGCCTCGGATAAAGAGCCGTAGATGCAGGCATTACCCTTATTGTTCCAGCGTCCGCCTGCGATGCGGGCGCCTTCTCCGGAAAAGGTCGTATCGAGGTATTTTGTTTTGCTCAAACGATAAATCCACATTTTTAAGAGTAAACTCCGTACTCCAGACGGGTTATAAGATCGAGAACAGCCTGAGTGTTCGCATGACTGTCAAGCATCTCAATTGGCCGTTTATCGCCAAGACCGGGAACCTTCTTGTTTACCCATTCGGCAGCTGCCTTACGGTCACCCTCAAATAAATCGGTTGCACGAGAGAATACCTCAATAAGGCTGTATAGGCGGTCACTTTCTTCCATAGTAAAGCGACCTTTATCTCTTCTGCGGTTAAAGGTTGTGGCTGGGATTCTCAGAACATCCCGCATAGCCTTTTGCTGCATTCCTACGATAGAAACCAGTGAATTGAAAAGCTTAATTGAAAAGCCTTCGGAGACTTGTTCTCGCAGCTTAGCGTCTTCATTCGGAAGGCCGAGTTCGGACCAAATATCTTGAGGCCCTACTACCGGCGTGTATTTACGTAGCTCCATAAAACCTCCAGATGGTTGATTAGAAAATTACCACTTGGACAATAGTAACACAGAATAAGCACCGCACAAATATCGAACAATTCATGGGGGAATGAAAAGGCAGGAACTAGAATTCAAACCATGGCGAGATCCGAACGGATAATTTTCTGAGAGCAACAAAAAAGCCGAGGTTTTACAAGATTATCACTGCTATGATTGGCGAGTTACTATTTCTCAAATAGACGACACAGGAGACATTGTCATGAGTCAAGTTATCGAAGTTGAATTACCTTGCGCAGAATGCGGCCAACCGTTAGTTGTTAGTGTAGAGCAGCAACACTATGACGCTTACCAGAACAATGAAATTAAGTTAGATGATTTGGACGTAGAGCGCATTTGCGCTAGTTGTGGTTCAGATCAGGATTATGACGCCGAAGGAAATAATATTACTGCCCTATAGGTTAGCTAAAAGCGCACGCGACCAATGTGTTTTCTTGTCGGTCGCTGTGCGCTTCAATAGTTTTGCCCTGCATCATCTAAAGAATAGCGGCTTTCTTGTATCACACGGCCGTTATATTTATTAGTTCACTGTGTAAGTAACCTTTCCCTCATCGTTCTCACTAACCTCAATTTGAAAAACTGTTGCGGGATTGTTATCGCCTTCAGCCCCTTTTGCGCTTGCCAGATTAATCTCTTTTGGTGTAATTGAACGGCCATCCCCCAAAAACAGAGCAACCTTTGCGGTTTCAGGCTCATATCCACGGAAATAGTTAACAGCAATTTCATAGGTACCGAGGCGCACATCTTCACAAGCTACCACATAGTTCTCAGGCCCGTATGACGTCGTATCATCAACATCAAGAGAGCCGTCCTCTCCATTTCTATTGCTATAGTAAACATGGGCACCATTAGGCTCAAAAGCGTGCAAATCAACATCAGGCTGAGAGCCCCAAGTCAATGATGCCCTAATAGCCCCCTCCCCTGCCTCAGTTTGTGGATATGGGAGCGCGTCAGCTAATCGCAAAACCTCGGTATCAATGACATCTCTACTTGGAAGCCGCGCATCGAAATAATCTTGCTCAAAATAATGGTTTGTGAAAGACCTGAAGTCATTGAAAACTCCCGGGTCGTTTTCAACATTTGAAGGCAAAACACTGGAAATTAAGCGAAGGCCATCAATAACAAGGTCATCATGAGCTGTAGTATACGTATTACCGTTTACTGTAACGCCGGCGGGTGAAGCTACACCAACCGAGCCAATGCTCTGAGAGAGATCGTAATTACGCATAGCAACGTCACTAAGCGCTTGGTTAGTAAATAGATTCCCCTGACTATGAGCAATAACTATAACTCGCTTGCCAGATAGCAAGTCGGCTTCATAGTAACCTACGTGATTCGCATTGACCTCTTGTCTGTCATACATCGCATCAGCAGCAGCTGACAGCATCGCGTCTGACAATGCTTCGAGGTTTTCTTCGGTAATAGTGTCTGCCAAGATTAACGGGCTCGCTAAATTAGACATTGAGTCAATTAACTGGCGAACTTCTTCAACAGATAAGCCTGCCTGAACCCATTGATAAACTTGGTAAGCAGATAAGCCTTCGTCAACCACTCCGAGTTCATTCTGCTTTTGCTGTAGAACCTGGACAATGTCTGTTAAGGCGCTTTGAGTCTGATTGTACGCTTTCAGAAATCTGAATGTTTCTTCTGAACTCACACTTTCGAGATCAGACTTATAAGCATCTTTTAAATCCACTACAGCAAAATCAGCGGCTTCCGGTTCTGTTAAAATGCCATTCGCAAAATAGACGTGCGTAATCTTTTCCTTTTCGGACTCAACGCACCCGTTAACTGCAGCAAATGAAGGGGCTATGGCTAATGATAGCGCTACCGCTACTCCCGATTTAAAACGCATTTTAGTTGCCTCCCTGGCTATTACTCAATATACATTCTTCTTTAGTCGCTTCTACTACTCTCTGAATCGTACCGTTACGCGACTGGTTATAAGAACTGTATGCATCAACTCGTTCAGGCGTATTCATCTGAAGTGTTTTTAATTGGGCGAGAGCTTTGCGCCTATCCATAGAGGAATGCTGTGTTAGGCAATAAGCGAACTTAGCAAGCTCCTCAGATGCGTTATCATTATCTTGAGTTGCTTCATTCAATGTCGCAGTTAGGGCCTCCTGAAAAGCTTTAGCACCGGTCTTAAGAATTTCTCTGTTTTCGTGGTTTAGTTCATGTAGTTGATAAATCCCGATTTCTACATCATCCCGAACCCCGTTATCATTGGAATCGATACCTGCAACAGTATTAGTACCTTGAGAACCCGGTTCCGGTGGTAGCTGTTCTTTATCAATTTCATTGATGGAGAAGGTTACAGATTGACTGTCTGTATTACCGTCATTATCCGATATCTTGAGGGTTAAGGTGCCCTCAATATCTTCAGCTAACTCACCGATTGATATGGTGGCTTTTGATGATTCAGGGTCAATAATGCTAACCACGCCATCAGTGTCTGCTTTAACAGTCCATGCATAGTTTTTGTTCGCACTTGACGGGAACGTTGAGAGCGTCCCATTCACCTCTATTTGGCTTCTCTCAGTCAATGTGGGTAAGCTACCGATTTCGGCATTTAAGGCCGTAGAGGTTGATTCAGAGTCACTCCCGCAGCCAACTAAGAGCACTGCTGTAGTTAGTAGAGATAATTTAGTTGTTTTCATTTATGCGTCCTTTGCAAGTTGAGCTATCGTTTTAATTATCACAGCATCAGACTTTGCTGCTGCGACTTACTCTTCACCGTTTCATACACCTCCTTTTCCCCATTAGATAAAATCTCGTAAACAACATATGGCTCAAAGCGTTCCCCCACTTCCATTCCCGGACTACCAATAGGCATACCAGGAACAGCTAAGCCTATGCCTGAGTCGCTTTTTTTGCCGTTAACGTACTCTTTCATAAGTTTCGTTGGAACGTGCCCCTCAAAGAATATCCCATCTTTTGTTGCTGCTGTATGGCATGAGCGCGCATCGTGAGGAACTCCTAGCTCATTTTTGACGGAGCTCATGCTGTACTGATGAAAGGACTGAGAATTAAAGCTTTCCGGAAACTGTTGAATCCATTTCACACAGCAACCACAGTTAGGGCTTTTGAATATGGCTAGATTTAAAGTTGAGGCCATTACAACTGACGGCGCAACGCCCAATAGTGAAGTAAGTAGTTTTGCTGTTTTCACGGTCTGGATACTCCTTGTTCAATGTCTGCAAGTAATCTTATCAGTACAAATAGAGGTGTCTAATTAAATGGCCAGTCCGGCAATCTGGTGTAACATTGAAAGCATCATTATCAGAAACGGTTTAGCACTCATGTTTGAGGATCCAAGTGATTTATACCTAGTGGATTTAGAGTCGGAGAAGTCACGCGCAACTATGCGACGTGCACTGACCTACTTTGCGCAGTTTATGAATTCAGATCCAAAAGCAACTATATACTCAATTCGCTGGCGCGACATTCAGTGCGTGGACGTACAGCGGTTTAAGCGCTATCTAATTGATAAGAAAGCTCCAGGGCAAACTGATAAAACCCTGTCAGCAAACACAGTAGCTCTCTATCTGGCTGCAATTAGAGGAGCTCTTCAGAAAGCGCACACGAGTTCAACCGTTTCTCCGGACAACAAAGTTTCTTATGAGGTGCTTTCAGAAATAGCAGTTAATTTGAAGTCGCCAAAAATAGATAAGTCCATAAAAGGGCGCTATATCGAGCCAAGAACGTTTAATGAGCTAATAAGTGGGCTATCAGGTAAAAAGAAAGAAATAAGCCGTGATAGAGCGATTATGAGCATTCTGTACGGTTGTGGCTTAAGATGTAGCGAGCTGTGCGACCTCTCCTACCCAGAAGACATAAACTGGGAAGACTCAAGTCTTAATGTTCTAGGCAAAGGTGGCAAGCTCCGAGATGTGCCTATGTATTCAGACGTAGAAGAAGCGATAGAAGAATGGCTTTTTCATAGAGGTGAGAAGCCTGGTCCACTATTTTTACCTATTTCAAAAACAGACAACGTGCTTTACCGAGAGGGTGAGCATACCGATCCTGTATCTGGAAAAATAATAAAACGAGAAATACGCTCAATAACTACCCATGGAGTATCAAAGCTACTCAAAAAAGCTTGTCTGAGGACCGGCATAAAAGTTTATAAGCCTCACGATTTCCGTCGTAGCTACATAACTACACTCTTCTACTTAGAAACTGACCTTTTAACAATACAAAAGCTTGTTGGACACAACTCTGCAGAAACAACACGAAGATACGACTTAAGAGACTATCGAGCAGGAAAGAGTGCGGCTATTGCACTTGGTGACTTATTAAAGGATAGCTAAAGCTAGCTACAAGGTTTTGGGCTTCTAGGTAACCGGCCAGAGAGATTTGCTGCTTATAGCAGTGAATCTTTCTGGTTGGTTGAGCAAGGAGCTATCAAGTGACGCGCTAGACTCTCATAACTGGATCATATTGATCATATAGATCATGGAGCTCAAAAATATCGATCTTCTAATAGTAGCTATTAAAAGGTATAAACTTCCTAATAATAAATATGAACTTTCTAATAATCAATTTCGATCATTCAATAACTGACCGCCTTCAGCATATAGACTTTCTAATAAAAAACGGGTTTTTATATAAACTTTCTAATATCTAACCAAGCTTATTTTTCCAGGTTTTTATTCACGCTAGAGAAAAAATCCTCAGCATCCGGGTCGTTAGGAGTGTCTTTGTTTAGTTCTTCTTCCGCCGATAAATCAATAATCTTAGGCTCTTGCTCTTTTTTGCCATCGACGGCATGTGTAACTTTATCTTGCAAGTCTGGTATATGTTCACGAACTACTAAAGGAGCTCCATGCGCTTTTAACAACGAGTAACTTGTCCACTCCAGCGGAATATCTTGGCGCTCCTCCCCTCGAAGCAGGTTAGCTTTTAGGTATTTTAATGTAGGACCTTTGTCTTTATCTCTACCCGGCTTTCCCGGTTCGAGATACAACAATAGTCGAGCGTTTGCTATTGTTCTGGATAGTCCTGAGCCAGACACACTGCTTAACTTCTCGATGCCTCGAGCAACATTTTTGTTGGGATGATGGACGGCTAGTATGGAAACATCTGCTTCTTTCGCGACAGTTTGCAATATTGTTTTTATCAAGTAGTCGTCTTCTACTTCATCAGCCGGCCCAACAGCCTCCCTCAGTGTATCGATAATTAGAACGTCAAAGTCCTTTGCTGCATTAATGAGTGAGTCAATCATTGCTTGAGAAGCAACTAGGTGTACACCACTTCGCTGAGTAAGAGCGCCGTCAGCTTTAAACAAACCGACCATTTTCTCTACCATCAATAGAAATTCATCACCTAATACTTGTGTATGCCCATCCACTCTCTGCAAAGCCAACTCCACTCCGTCTTCAGCTGGCCAGTATAGAGTCTTAAACGGCCTGTTGTTTTCTACTACTGGTAGCAGTGGCTTTTCAGATGCTAAAGAGTAAGCTATCGAAAGTGATAGGTAGCTCTTTCCGATATCCGGCGGACTCAGAATGAAACCTATTTTACCTTTACTTAAACCTTTCAGCGTAAAGTTGTCGACGGTTTTCTCTTTACTACTCGTTATCGCATCTTTTGTGATTTTTACTACTTCTGACATTTAATCTTTCTCAATCTTGTTTAACCAATAGATACGGTAATCTTGGTGACGAACACGCTTTTTCGGATTATCTTCAGCTTTTAATATCATGTTGAAGTGCTCCCTAAACTGCTCCCGCATCGCAAGAACCTCATTCATTAAGTCTCTTATTTTAAGCGTTGTATTTATCCCAAACAGATTGATCTTGTCATCAAGGTACTTTATTACTAGCTCAGATAGCCACTTTATGTGAATGTACTCACGCGCATTTGAGTCAATGAATTTCCAAAAGTCCACTACAGAGTTCTTACCAACCAGGTCAGGGTACGCATTGAGAAAACGTTTTCGAGATATGTGCCCTTCCGTGTCCAATGACTTCAGGTAGAAACTTGATACGTTTACAATCAAGTCAGTATAAGTGCCGTCCGATATATTGGCTTTGTTCTTAATTTTATTCATGTCGAGCAAGGCAAAGTAGTCTCTATCAACCAAATTGACTTTTGAGCTTCTGTTTGGAATTAATACACCATCTTTCTCGAAGCTCATAATTAGCGTCATTAGTGAAAGGCGCCTCAAACGTTGTAGTAGCCGCTCCCTCGCCTGTTGCGTTGTTTTTAAGTTCATTGCCCGGAGCACGTCATTTACTTTAACGTGAAAGTACACGCCCCGATTAACTAGCTTGGAATCAATGATTGATTGGTCGTTAAACCGCTCCCAGTCAACATCGAGCTTTATGTATTTGTTACAAAGCTGGCGCAGAGTTAAGTTGTGCGCCCCTTGAATAAGAGCTCCCCACGCAACAATGCAATCCAAGCAGTGTCTATCATCTGCAAGGCAGATAGCCCCGTAAATATCCACGTTGACCTGATCAAAATCCCTAGCGTGTTGACCCTTTTTCCAATATGGCTTAGATATTTCTATCTTTGTTTGGTTAAGCGGAAGCTGCGCTGTAATCTGCTTCTCTAAAGTTTCAGTGTCAGACACCATCTCCCTCAAGATAGCCTTGGGAACACGATTGCTAGGTGAAAATATATTGTTGAGCATAGAAGATACAACAGGGCGCTCGAAGTCCTTCTGTGCTAGAGCTTCTTGCGAGTGGTATACAGCAATATCGTTGTGATTGTGTGTATTGTTATCTTTAGACACGCTGGTTTCCTCTGGCCATTAACAATGAACGATTCAAAAATAGCAACTCGATTAAAAAGAAACCACTTTCAACGCAGTTTATACTGACTTTTTAATAGTTAGAATCGGTTTATATCGATCTTCTAATAACTAGGAGTGTGAAATACTGACTTTTTAATATGTTGGGAGCCAATCATAATGACTTTTTAATATGTTGGGAGCCAATCATAATGACTTTCTAATATTTCCGACCGGATTATACTGACTTTCTAATAATCGAAGGGCGGTGCTTATACTGACTTTCTAATAACCGAGGCGCAATGCTTATACTGACTTTTCAATAAAATGTGCATCACTATTGCCGCAGGTGACCCTAGCAACGAGAGAAGTGAGCGTGTTTTGCACGTATTCACAAGGTAATAGGCAGTGATACTGACTTTCTAATATAAAGCCGAAGAGGTCTTAACGGATATAAACTTTCTGATAACAAAGGGCGTTAAAAATGGTGATGTATCTGAAAATTGCTTAGCACCTCTACAGGCAAGTAAAAATAGGGAGTTAGCTGTTTTTGGAACCAGTTCCACCCCTAATGAGCTGAAAACTGCTTAGCGGCTCTGTAGCCCTTTAAAAACAAGGTGATAGCTAAAAATGGAACCAGTTCCGGATTGCTACTATTTTAATAGTATTTTTCTAATTGCTTCTTGCTCTTTTTCTGAAAGTTTATTGGTGTCAACTGAAATGTTCACCAAGCCTTTCATCCCAGGCTTGATTTTTACCCCTTCTCTTAATTCAACTTTCCAAGACGGAGGTAAGGTTAGTTTGCGTGAACCTTCCACCTTTTTCAGGGCGTTAATTACTTCGGTATGCTTCTTTCTTGCTAATGACTTAATTTCTTCTTCATCAGCAATGTCGCTTGGCATTGGCTCAACTTCAGATACCCGCTCAAGTATCTCACTCTCAGGTAGATCAAGCTTCGTGATGGTTTCTAAGAAGCTTTTAGTTAACAGCGAAGCATCTGAGAACAATGAGAATATCTCGTCAGGAATTGACATAAACGACCTAATAAGACGAACATACCTTTCTGAGGTTCCCCATTCCTGAGCGACCTCTGGATTCTCTACAGTCTGCCCTATGTCTTTTTCAAGTTCACGCAACGATAAAACTCGGTCACCCGGAGACTGAGAACGCTGCAGGTCCGCAACTCTACACTTTGCTTTTTGGTCTAGCTCGTCAACTGACTCGCAATACCAGTATTGAAAGAAGCCGTTTTCAACCAAAGAAACAGCATAGGAGCGGCGCCAACCTACAAGCACCTCCCCTACTCCATCTTTCCCTCCCACAACATACCCAGGGATTTCGTTCTGACCGTCTTTTTCAATCGACGGAAGTATATCTGCGACAGACGCCTTAGTTAAAATTGGGCTACGCTGATTATGTATCGAGCGCTTTAGCTTTGTATGTACGTCAGCAGCAGGCATGCTTTTTAGAGTCCATTTATATTCTTTCCCTGTCACCCTACCCTTTTCGTACATTGTGTTTTTCTCGCCAGCGTCTCTGGATGCCGCTATGGACTTAGCGTCAATCATGCGCTTACCTGGGGTGCGTTGGCTTGGTTGTCTACTCATTACCGTATGCTCCAAATACTGTTGCTAATGACATTTTTACTTCGTGCGCAAATGACTTAACTGAGTTAACAGCACTATCTATATGCTTTGGGTTTATGTTTGAGTCTTTCTTTTTAAGGTCAAAAACAGATACATATTTACTGTTTGCCAACTCAAAGGCAGGTGAACGAACGATATGATTCGTAATTGCGTTAAGACCCGACTCTTGCATTATAGCGTTAACCATAGCCTTATCCCGATCATAGGTTATCTCTACATTGACGGGAGCTACCTTGAACCACTTTAGGTTCTCCCCTTTACTCGGACACACTTCTTCAATAGTTGGGCTCAAAGAGCGCAAGAATAAACCGGTTGCATTCCAGTCTAGTGTTCTGGGAGATACCGGTGTCAAAACAGCATTAGCTGCTTCAAATGCAGCCCAAGATAACGGGTCGTTTCGTGGGCCTGTATCAATCAAAATTATGTCGTAATCATCTTTTACTTTCTCAATCACTTCATCGCGAAATGATTTTAAAACATTGGGTCGCTGTGACTCTTCAGCACCGTAATACGCCGCCACAAAACGCTCGTCATGAGTCAGTGCTGGCATGATGTGCAAGTTTGGTATATGAGTTTCAATCAAAGCGGCATTTATAACATCATCATGAGTAAAGCCTTCATTAACTAGAGCTTGGTACATTTCATTTTCGAAATTTCCTAATGATATGTCTATCGCTGTAACAATGTTTGTTTCGTCATCTTCAGCTGTTAACCCATAGCTTGATAGCGAACCTTGCGGGTCTAGGTCAACAACTAAAACTCTTGGCCGCATCATCAGATCAAGCGCTAAAGCTACTGCAAGATGTATGGTTGTGGAGCTTTTTCCTGTGCCACCCTTTAGATTAGATATAGCCATCACAACGCATTCTTTAAAGTCGTTTAACCAACGCGGCTGATCCAAATAATCAAATAACTGGTGGACATGGCGAAGCGTGTAGTTGTATTTGTTTACGTCTCTTTGAACTTCATCCATAGCTCCTTTTTCAATTGCCTCGTTCACTATCTGGTGAAGCTTTGAGCGATGCAGGCCAAGAGTGGAAGCTAACTCACTATGGGCGATGGAATGCCGAGTGATCAACTCATTTAGCTCATGGGCATCTCGCGCGTGCTCAAGAGCTGCTGTTCTTTTACGAAGTTCTGAGTGGCCAACTCGCTCACCTAACTTATCCATTTTTTCTGTAATTGCTGACATAATCTAACCTTTATGTTGACTGTTGGCAGTAATACTGGCAAATATCGGTAAAGCTGTCAATTTAAAAGTGCGCTCGAATTGTAACCGCCTGCCGGGCTGTGTATCTGAAAATTGCTTAGCATCTCTGTAGCCCTTTAAAAATGCGGGGAGAGTCAATTTTGGAACCAGTTCCACACTAAAAATGTGAAAATTGCTTAGCGGCTCTGTAGGCCGCTAAAAATAGGGGGTTAGCTGTTTTTGGAACCAGTTCCGGGAAATTGCTGAGCTGAACGGAGTATTCTAGTAAGTAATAGTGACTCGTCTTTTTGAATGGTCTTTTTCGGAAGAACTTATAGCTCTACCTATGTCGCCTATTGAGGATACTTTGATTTTATCCGAGTCAACTCCAAGGTTAACGAGTTGCTTTTTAACGGCTTCCGCGCGCTTTAAGCCGAGGTCGTAGTTATAGTCGCTATCACCAGCCGCACTAGCTGCCCCCTGCAAAGAAACTCTCAAACCAGGTTTAGCGATAAGATAAGCTGCATGCGCAGCAATAGTTGACTCGGCTTCATTGTGTATTTCAACCGAATCATTATCAAAGTAAACGACATGAGACGCTCTATGGTTACTCATCGAATCTACAGCTTCAGTTGGGTTTTCATCAACGTCCCCTACCCCGTCTTTCGTAATCGTGTTAATACTGGAATTTGAGCTGCAAGCAGAAAGTGTTCCCGCAGCTACCAAAGCTATTAATCGTTTCATCTAATTCTCCCATTAAGTTGACATGGATATAATACCAATGAAATTTTTGAGTAATCCGCGATTAGGACTCTTTTTTGGCATGCTAACGCTGACTGTTGACAAGGAAATCGAAATTAAATAGTCTATCACTATTGCTGATATAGCAGCCCTGTCTTGGTTAGCTGTGACCGAGGTTTAACAGGAAGGACGCATTAGCTCAAACTTACAGCCCATCAAATATCCTTTTCAGTAGCTTATACAGCAGCGAACGTTGCGATAGAGGCTATTGATCGCTTCAAGTTCAACACAAATGAAGATGATTTAATCAACTTCGACCGCCTGCCGGCGGAATACAAACTAAGCGACTACATTACCTAAGTTTTGTAGTGACAGTTCTTTCGAACTTCATTCCGGCATTTTTGCCTTTAACCATATCCCTAGCGGAAGACTTTCATCCGCCAGGGTGCTCATGTCTTCACTCCCTCGCTAGGGCTTTTGTCTAAGCAATTGGAGCATTACATGAGCAAACCAGAAATTTCTATGCGTATCACGCACTATAAAGCAGTTAAAGCTCGATGCCTTTCTAAAGGTAATTTGGTTGGCGCTAAATACGCGCACATATCAATCAAAACCTTACAGGAAAGACTGAGCTATTAATTAAACCCCAGGGGGTAATACATTGCCCCCGATAGGGTTGCTTTGTGTTGCCCCTTTTTTATGCCTATATGGCAAGGAGCATTACATGAAGCAATCAAAAAGATTGAAACGCCTCTCGCATCCGCAGAAGATAGAACTAGCCCAACGGCACCTTGATGGTTCGGAGTCCAAGTCACTACAGAGACGCTTTCGCGTAGATGAAAGTGATGTGGATAAAGTCATTAGTCAATTTAACGCTGGCAAGCTTTTCAAGCGCCACCGTCATTGGCAACCGCACTTTGATTCTGCTGATGTTGTTAAGCACCCTATTGGTAAAGACGTACTACGTTCAATTACGTCAGGAGACGGTGATGACCCATTTTTGTGTCCTCTCGATCCGGATTTAGACGTTGCTAATGGGTTGCTCCACTTAACGTGGACAAAAGAGGATATAGACGACCTTCTCTATGGAATGTTGAAGCGTTGCTTTGTCATTTTAAAGGAGGGACGTCCTACATCGCAGGAATTCCAGGATGAGGTGGAGTTTCGAAATTCTGAACTCTATTCAGCGATATGCTCGCATCTTGGTTGTGATGGCGACGAGCTCAATCAGACTTTCGACTATAAAAAGCGTCGCTTGTCTCAAAAACACTAATCCCCAACGGGCATTTACTTTCCCGATGGGGAGTAATGCCCTGAAAATTCTATTTAAGGAGCATTACTATGAGTGCAGTTAAGCCTCTAAACGAAGCCGTAGCTACGCAAACAAAGCCGACCTTGAAGAAGGTGAATGTTTCAGAAATCTTTCCCGAAATCTATCCCGAGAAAGGACCTGAAATTAAAGTGTTCAATGAGCGTTCTGAGCGCTGCGTAGGTTCGAATAAGAACTACGTACCCGATGAAACTCTTGTTCGCTTATGGCTAGCGTGGCAACAGGCCGCAAATCAACCTTTGTGCTTTGGTCTTAATGGCCACACAGGTACGGGTAAAACCGAGTTTTTGTACTGGGTTGCTGACCGTATGAATATTCCTGTATATCTCCTGCAGTGCACTCCTTCATTGTCTCCTGAAGATATTGAGGGTGTCATGACGCTTAAGAATGGAGAAACATCCTTTCAACTAGGTGTTGTTCTTCAGGGATATGAAACCGGTGGACTTGTGATTCTCGATGAAATTGACAAGTTAAACGACGATGCAACGGCATACCTTCACGGAATATTGGAAGGTAAGCCTGCGTCTGTCTCTCAAACAGGGGAAATGATAGAGAAACACCCACTTTGCTGGATTGCCGCAACAGGTAACACGAAAGGTGAAGGGGGTAGCTCGCTCTACACTTCAAGTCAACAGCTTGATGTTGCGTTCAGAAGCCGGATTGGCTGGATAGATTGCCATTATCCTGACAGTGCGACAGAGCTCAATATCCTGCTGAAGAGTTTCGGTGAAAAGATACCTAAAGCAATGCTCAGAGATGCTGTTAAATTGGCAAACGAGCTTAGAGATATTGCTTTTGGGACAGAAAGAAAAGGTAAAGATAATCCGGCTGGCGTTATTTGCTCAACGCGGACACTCGTAAACTGGATTTATTACACCATAATTTACGGGCAAAACATTGAGTGGCGCTTTTCTCTCAATTATGCCCTCTCTGGTAGCGTTGACCCGGAGTCGTCAGGAAAAGTCAGTGAGGCTATTCAGCGTCGCTTAGGCGATAAACCTGACATGAAAGTAGGCAAGCTTTTAGAGTTTTACTCTAAAACGTCGAGCCAAAATAATTAAAAACCCCAACGGGGCATTGCATAGCAAAAGCCCCGACAGGGTATTTGTGTGTGTAATGCCCCTTTTTCATGCCTATAAGGCAAGGAGCATTACGATGAACGTAGAGGTTCAGAATCTTGTGACTTCGGAAGAAGAGCAAGGCGCACAAGCGAGATTAAAAGATGGAGCTTGTCTAATTGCAGTTGAAGTTAGAGGCTCCACAGGAGAGAAAACAATCCCTGACTCGTCAGCCTATATTGCTGGTGATGTTCTCAGAAATGAGAATGTAGGAAAGTCATCTATACGGTGGGTTCCTAAGGATGCAATCCGTTTTCGCTCTAAGATAAACCAGGCCGCTCAACGCCTACTCAACGAGAAGGGTGTTAGTTACTATGGTGGAGCAACACTTCTACCAATGAGCGAGCTTGAAAGTGTAGAACGAGAGCTAGAAGAGCTGCAGGAAGAATTTCAGACTGAAACACTGGCACTTAAGTCCTCTTTGGATAAACGAGTGGATCAGCACAAATCAGATAACCCTGAAATTGCAGATCTTGTAGACCGCTTTCGCGAACCAGCTGATAGTTTTGTTGGCCGGTTTCAATTCTCAGTAGTGCCACCTACAACCCTTGATTTTATAAACGGTCAAGGTGACGGCACAAAAGTTGTAAATGACATGACTGAAAGGCTTATAGAGGAAGTGGCGAAAGATGCTTCAGCTCTCTATAAGAAAACATGGATGACCTGCGAAAAAGTGACAGCTAAGACAATACGTCCGCTGGAAGTTCTTCGCAAAAAACTCCAGAACCTTTCGTTTATGGACGATTCACTAATCCCTATTGCCGACGCATTTGAGTCAGCCTTGAATGAAATGCCTAAAGTATTTCCTGTTAAAGGTGAGCCTGTGCTCAAAATGAGTAAGTTCGTAGCGACTGTTAGTGACCCTGATAACCTTAGGGCATTTGGTCAAGCTACGAATGAACCTGATTTTGAAACTTCAGAAGATGAAGTAATAGAGGAAAGTGTTGAGACTGAAAGTTCCAAGCCTGGTGGTACTTTGGCTGAGGAAACAACAGTTGAATCCAGTCATGTTGATGACAGCGAAGATAATATCTCTGAGACCGAAGCAGCGGACGAGAGTTTTATAGAAAATGAATCAGCGAGCGACTCACAGTTGGCTTGGGGGAATTTCTAATTCACCCAGGAGGAGTGGTCGAAAGGTCACTCCTTGCTCGCTGTTTCTCTCAAACATTCTTTATATAAGGTGTGTTTGAAAGACACAGTATTTCCCCACCGGGGCGTTGCATAGCAACACACTCCCGGCAGGGGAGGTGTGTGCGTGTGATGCCCGATAATATGCCTATGCGGCAAGGAGCATTACATGAGTAAATTACATAACTTAGCATCGGAGAGCACTGGTGTTTATCAGGTTATAAATCCTAACGTCACGTCGGACGATGTCATCAAGATGGCATGCTCAATTCTTGAGTCACGCTTGAAGCGAGGCTGTGAGATTAAAGATTCCGGTGTAGTTAAAGATTACCTGATGATGAAGTATGCGCAGCATGATGTAGAAGTGTTTGGCTTGATATTCCTTGACTCCAAGAAACGGGTTTTATCTCGGGTCGAGGTGTCAACGGGTACGATTAGTGCAGCCTCCGTTTACCCTCGGGAGGTGGTTAAAGCTGCAATTAAGGCCAGAGCGAAGTTCGCGCTACTTCACCATAATCATCCTAGCGGTATGGTTGAGCCATCAATGGCTGATAAGAGAGTGACTGAGAGACTTAAGAGAGCGTTAAGTCATATCGACGTTACTATTATAGACCATATTATCGCCGGCAAAGAGGGTACGTACTCTTTTGCTGAATGTGAAATTTTATAAATCCCCATCGGGGCGTTGCACCGCAACACCTACCCCGATAGGGGAGGTGTGCGTGTAATGCCCACTTTTTATGCCTATATGGCAAGGAGCATTACATGAAAAAATTCACTAAAGATCTAATTAGTGGCACGGAGTCTGCCCCTCTGTATCGGATTTTGCGTGAGCGCATTGAAGGAAAAACAGAGGTAACCGAGCATGCCATCGTAGATGGGAATGACAAGGTATTAGCAGGCGTGTCCATTACACGGCCAGTTATCCACCACGAGAAGGGTGACCGCGCATAAGCGGCACTCTCCTTGTCCGGGATGTGGGGCTCACCAATAAGCCTTCATCGCGGGCTTATTGGGAGTCTCATATTCCAATTGGAGGTAATAAATGGCTAGTGTAGAACAAGTTAAAGCGGCAGTAGCTTCTAGAGGAGGCTGGGAAAGCGTATTTTGTTATTACCCAGGCTTAAAGGATTACATTGATAGCAATCCTACTCGACACGGAAGCTGTCCAAAGACAGGTGAAGGTAAAGACTGTTTTCGCTTTTTTCGAGACTGGAACGAAACCGGGGGTGCTGTTCATAATGGTGTAGATAGACCATTTACTGACGGCATATCTCTATTAGCTTGGTACACCGGCAAATCAACCGCCGAGGTGCTTCAGGAAATAGATGAAAGGCTCGGTGGCGTTAACGTCGACAAAGCGTCAGTACAGCGAATAAACAGAAGCCTGAAACGTAAGGCAGCTCAATACTGCACTCCTGCTGAAGCAGAAGAGCGTAGAGAGCGCTTAAAGCGCAATATGAATAAGTGCGTGGATATCATAGGAACTCCCGGTGAAACATACCTCAGAAGTCGAGGTATTACGATGCCGTTAGAGTTTCTTCAGAATAGGGTGCTTTATAGCCCTGAGCTTTATTATGCAGAGAAGCCTAAGAATAAAGGTGATAAACCTAAGACTCAAAAGCTTCAAGGACTGTGTACTAAGGTTTATTGCAAGCAGCGTAAACTGTTAACACTGCACCGCACCTTTCTGACAAAAGATGGCCGCAAAGCGCCTGTTACCGGCAGTAAAATGATGTTCGCATCTACCAGAACGCCAACCGGCGGATGTGCACCTCTGGATTTACCAGTGGACACACCGTTTGGGAAGTTGATTGGTACTTGTGAAGGACTGGAAACGGGGTTGTCTGTAAGGCAGGCGACTGGATGCCCAATGTGGATTGGCATTGCTGATAAGTTGATGGAAAGAATCAACTGCCAGGGTGTCGATGTTGTACTTATTTGGGCAGACAAGGACCTGAACCAAGCAGGTGAGAAAGCGGCTGAACGCATGCAACAGCGACTCAGTAGCCAGGGCATTCACTCTGTTATTTACACTCCTGAAGTGGAAGGTAAAGCAGACTGGAATGACATTTTGGTCAACTATGGTGAGAAAGCTTTTCCTCAACCATTGCAGCCAGAATGGAAGGTGTACGGAGGTGACAAATGATCACTGTAAGTACACCTACCGGACTACGGCAGGTAGAGTCACAAGGTACTGTGCTTGAATCACTGGAGAAATCCGGTATTCAGCACAGGAGCCATTGTCGTGACGGTATCTGTGGGTTGTGTAAATGCAAAGCAAAAGGGGAGGTGTCATATAACACTGACCCTCTTGCTTATATGCGTAAAGGTGAGATTCTGCCATGTGTAAGCGTCGCAGAGTCTGATCTGGAGATTGAGGTTTGAAGGGCTTGCCCTTCAAGCCTTTCTCTTTTCTTTTATAGAGCAGAGCATTTAAGAATGACCTCCAAGGTTATCCTTAAGTGTTTTCACGCTTTCAACAAAATGAAGATGATCTAATCAACTTCGACCGCTAGCCAGCGGAATACAAACTAAGCGACTACATTACTTAAGTTTTGTAGTGACAGTTCTTCGGAGCTATTCGGCTTTTGCCTTTAACTATCACCCTGACGGGAGTCATTCTGCCCGTTAGGGCAGTAGTGCCTCCATTCCCTCGTCAGGAAACTAATGAAAATGGAGCATTACTATGAAAATCAATATGTTAGAACTTCGTAAAACGCTAAAGCGCCTCACTTTTAAAGTGAAAGCCTGGTTCTACGGTCTGAAACTTTCTCGGATTAATGGAAACATGGTTGCTTTAGAATCAGCGAAAAACCACTTGGTTATCGTTGAGTCAGAAGTCTACTTATGGAATGAAAATCGCGTCGAAAGACAGGTTCGAGTTAATACCAAACCGGTATCTAACCCACTCTTGTTTAAGTTATTAGAGGCTCAGTCCTTTGATGATGTTGTCGACCGTAACCTGTTCAGCTTTAAAGAAGCTGTAGGCATTCTAAACGAATACTAAACCCCAATAGGGCATTACACAGCCCTACGGGGTCGTAATGTCCTCACAGCCATTATTGGCAGGAGCATTACATGAATCAAACTAAATTCCATCAGATAGCAAGCGCTCTAGCGCCGATGATGACCCGGAATCAAGTTAAAGTATCCATTAGTGGGAACAGAGCCTATAGAACAAAAGGTGCTGTAAACCTACCGCAAGGCGACTTTACTGACCCCGTTTTCATTAAGCTCTCTCATGGGTATCTTGACCATGAACTTGGTCATGAGCGGTATACCGACGAGAAATACACTCAAGCAGCGTATACCGAATCGGATTTAGTTAGCAGCTTCCGGAAGGTTCTCGAAGATCCCCGCATGGAGCGCTGCCAAGGTAAGGAATTTCCTGGAGCAAAGATTAATCTGGAAAATTTGGTTGAGCTCTGTATTGAGCGAGACTATTTTCCGTTTGTTAGTGCGCTGGATGTGCCCGCAAAGCAGATAAAGTACTTTTGCTTATATTGGGGGCGCGTTTTTGTCACTGGTCAATCAATGCTTAGAGCTCGACTAGATGACGCTGAATTATTTTTAAGAAACAGAGTGGGTGACGAACTCATTGATTCTGTGCTTGAAAGATTACAGCCTCTTCTTAAAGCCGAATCTAACAAGGATAGCCTTACTATTGCACGTAGTATCGTTGAGTTACTTGAAGATGAAAAAGCTGATAGTGATATGGGCGATACGAAAGAAGATGAATCGCAAGGTTCAAATTCTGAAGAGCAAACTGGAGACAGTAGGCCTGAGAGTGAAAGCGAAACTGATGAAGATGTCGGTAGAAGAGAGTTTGTTAACTCAATTCTATCCAGTGGTGCCGAAGATGGTGTCGAGGATCTGCATGAGAAAGTAGCTAATGAACTCTCTGAAATGGCTCAGACAGCTCAAAAAGAAGATAGAGCATCGGATATGGCTGGAATAGGCGCTGCATTGAGTATTGCAGATGACCCTATGCCAGGTCCTCCGGTATCCGTTGAAGATGCTAAACAGCGTGGTAGAAGCGTGTATAAAGAAATGAGGCGTGTGCTTCTGGACTTAACGCGAAACCATAAAGTTTACGCTCGTACTGGCCGTAGAATAGCAAGACGACGTTTATCTTCAGCTTATTTGGGAGCTCAGAATGTATTTATTCGTAAGAATATAAAACCTGAACCCAAAGTTGCTATTAGCTTCCTGCTAGACGCAAGTCACAGTATGAAGGTAAAGAACATGAATATCGTAAACAATCTTGGTTATGCGCTGGCCACTGGGTTAACTCAGGCGAGCGTTAAAACGCAGGTTTGCTATTACGGTGTCAGTTCTACCGGTAGAGGAAACCAACGTTATTTCGCTAAGCGTTTTGATGATAAATCAATTCAGCCTTCGCGATTCAATATAGGTCATTCTGGAGGTACGCCAACTGGACAAGCAATGTCAGCTGAGGCTATTGAGTTAGCAAGCAGACGTGAAGACAAGAAAATCATGTTTGTCATCACGGACGGGAAGCCGGCAGACGCTCAATTAGTGAAAGAGGTTCGTCGAAACTGTGTCAAGGCAGGTATCCAGGTTGTTCCAATTGGAATACGCACTGGTGTTGTAGCCGGATTTGACCAGGACGAATTTAAAACGGTAAAGGGCTTAAGTGACCTCAATGCCGCTATCAGTCACGCAATAAGCAAAAAGCTTATTGCTTAAACCCTTTATATCCCCATCGGGGCGTTGCATAGCAACACTAACCCCGACAGGGGAGGTGTGCGTGCAATGCCCCTTTTTTCTGCCTATATGGCAAGGAGCATTACATGAAATCATCCAATATTTTAGCTGTTTATCTCGATAGGTCTCTGGATAAACTGGAAGGTAAATACAGCTCGGAAGCCTTTAACGAGTGGCTTTGCGGCGGGGGAGACCTTGAGCGAATTCACTATATTTTCGAGCTGGCGGAAAAAGTCGACACAAAATTAGTGCCTCTTGTAGGTACACCGCTGAGCATCTGTTTATATAACGTTGTTGAGGCGGGTGTTAAGTCGCTTTTTGAGTGTAAAATGCTGGAGAATAAAAAGCCCCCGACGGCGACTGAAGTTGCTAATTGGATCAACGCTGATTTTGAAAAGTGGATGACCAAATATGCTTAGTCGTTACGTGGAGCTTCGGGCTGGCGCTAATACCTTATGGAGAGGTACCAGCTATTCTCGTGCATTGAGTGTTCGTTGTAACGCGTCACTTAGAGTGCATCAGGGCAAGAAAGTCAGAATTGCGGACGTTGTTTCATCACAGCCCCGTAAACTTGGCTTCATTCAAAGTGCGAGGGCTTAATTATGTCCAAACATTTTGTGTACACCCTGGCTGCAGTTTCAACGCCTAAAAACCCGGTAAGGCATTTTGAGTCGATCACTTCAGGTCGCATCAGAAAGGCAATATATTTTACCTATGCGCACTTGGTTGTCGTTACGTTTATTGACGATATACAGACGAGTGTCAGCATTAAGGTGAGGTCACCGAACAGCTCCCTGGGAGTTGAGCGGGACATTATTGCTAAGCAAATCGGGGCTTTAGAACGGCCACATCTTACTTCCAGTTAACACTGTTGGCGCAGTAACGCCTCAGTGTTGCTGCGTCTTGCCATAGAGGTTTTATGAAAGGCGCAAAAGTCGAAGTCTATCTGAATAAAAAAGCGATGGGCAAATCACCTAAGCGCATTTATTCAATTCGTTCTGCCGCCGGGAAAAGCAAGGGAAAAGTTATTGCTTCTTCAAAGCGCATACTAATGAGAAACGTTGAGTTTGTTGTTAGGGAGGCGGGACGTAGAGATACTTTAGCAAGACTGGCCGCAAAACAAGGTCCAACCAAAACGGTGCATGCGTTTCTTCGAGGTGAAGTTGTCGCCAGAGGGAATTACGCTGCAAAACTTGCTAAAGAATTAGCTGAAAAATGGTCAACGTCAGTTAGGTACAACCCTGTACATAACAATTCTTTTGTGGCTCAGGAGCAACCAGTCTACACGGCTGAATATGCTTGGGTACATGAAGATGATATAGCCATTAACTAACCAATTAACCCCCATTCGGGCACCACTAACTCCCGATTGGGGCGTGTGGTGCCTTTTAAGTGCCTATATGGCAAGGAGCATTACATGAAACATTTATTTAATTTGGTACGCAACGAAGACGCTACTTATGAAGTTAAACGTCACCATTTGACTGATGCAGAAGTCATCAACATGGCAAAAGACGTTCTTGCGAGCTCAGTTCGTGAGACCCGCGGGTTTACCGAGCCGGCCATGGTGCGTAGAGCTGTTGTTTCAAAGTGCGAAGAGTGCGATGAAGAGCGCTCTGTTGTTATGTGCTTAGATTCACAGCATAGGCTCCTTGGTGAGTTCCAGCTTCAAAAAGGTCGAATTAATGCGAAGCAAATCAACAAGAAAAAGCTTGTTAAAGATACGCTGGGGCATGAAGCGGCCGCTATTATTGTTGTTCACTATCAGCCAGGCGATGAAGAGTCACCAGACGCAAAAAATCAAGATGACTTGGTTCAACTTACCAAGTCTACTCTTGATGTTATTGATGTGTCGGTACTGGATGTATTCATTGCTACTAAAGCTGGTGCAAGTTCACTTGCTGAACGAGGCCTGCTTTAAGGAGCTGATTATGAGCAATCTGACAGAAAAGGAAGTGTTGGAAAAAGCTATTGCTGAGGGGGATATTTCTGTATCTCACCAATCAGTAGTACATATTACTGACACCTTAAGTAGCGTGGCCACTGTGTTTGTTATCGGTGGTCGAAAATACCGCTGCATTCAAGGTTTCGATTGTTTCGATGAATTTGGAGACAAGAGAGACAAAAGTGCAGATGAAATTAATGGCAAGAAGATAAAGCATGGCAACCCTGATGTACTGGCTCTATACAAAGAGCACGGTTTGGTTGCTGCAGCGACACTTATTGCTAAAAACATTTAAAAGCTAATACACAAGGTATTTAGCGTTTTTCAACTCCGGCAGGGAGACTTCATTCCTGCGGGATGTTGTCTCTCTGAGGGGAAAACACTGGAGAGAGACAATGAAAAAAATAACTTCTTTTATTGATGACAATGCCGCTCTATTACTGGCTCGCAGTCAAATAGTTGCTGGTTATAAAGAACAAGCTCAGAAGGCGGGTAGAAGCATTAATCCTGCTGTGAACGACTTCTATAGCACTAATGTAGGTCTCGATTCGAATGAAGGCTTCGATAGCTTCTTCATCATTTCAAATGGGTATTTGTATTTATCTATTTTGGAGAATCCTGACCCGTTCGGCGGAGACCTTAGTCCTTATGGATGCGGGATTCGTTGGAATAAACGTTTAGTTGCAGAAGAGACTGAGTATGAACAGTGGCTGCTTCAAGGCTCTACCTTTTTACTGAAAGGCCGAGCCAAGACTCATGCTGAATTTTTTGATAGTGGTGAACTTATACCCACTTATCGAAAACTCAAAGAGTTGAAGCAGGAAAGCGATAGTAAAGAGCAGTTATCCGACCGGATAAAAGAGTACCTATCTACTTTAGATAAAGAGGACTGGTCTCGCGCTATGTTGAACATTGAAAATGATATTCAATCATTTCCATTTGATAATCGTAGCGAATGCCGGACAGAAGATTGCCCTTGCGGTTGCGGTGCTGTCCTTGGCCAAACATGGTATGCCTGATAAGTAACCAATAATAAAAACCCCAACCGGGTACCACAAAGCCCGGATGCGGGTCTGTGGTGCCCATAAATATTTATGGAGCATTACAATGAATGAGTTCACTAAAATAGCCCCCGGGCATTTAGTTCGCACTTCACTATTAGAGTGGATTGATGGCAAACCTCACTTGCTGAGACAAGCCAAAATTAAGGATCTAACTTTAGACCGCTATTCTTATGGTGAATGGGAATGTGCGAATGAGTGGGTAGCATATGGCGTTACGAAAGCTGAATTTTTAGCTGATATCAGTGACGGCCAAAAGCTCACCGTTTCGTACAAGTCGACAAAGTCAAATCATGAGCTACATGAAGACGAGATTGTTCGTTTTTCGCAATTTCGTGAAGACTTAACGATAAACGGCGAAAAGGTTGATGACGAAAAGCTAATCGCTTTCGTAAATCTGGTCATAAAGCAATCACAAGAGTTCACAGTGGACTTTACCGACCCGGTTATTCAATCAACTTCTCAGCAGCAAGGTGAATGCCAAGGCATACCCGCAGCTGAGCCAAGTACAGCCAAAGTTCTGCCAAAAGACCTATTCGTAATTCTTGCAGAGGACGCGGAGCGCAAAGATTTTGACTATGTGCTTAATCAAGTCCCCGGAAATGGAATGACGAACAAAGAGTTGATGAAGTATTTCTACTCTTTCGAGGTCGACTGTGCAGCTGTTTACCTCGATGACGATGGTGAACGCTTGACTGAAGGTGGTATTTGGCCGGAAGAGGCAGAGGAGACAGGCGCTGATAGCGTTATTTTCACTGTTTACGGCCGAGCTGAGGGTGTGTGGGCTAAAACAGATCCAACATGGCCATTACATGATTGCGAAACGGAAGCTGAAGCGAATGCTTTATGTCAGAAGTTAAGCAACATGATAAGCCAAAAGCAGGAGTCTGTTTTTGCTGGCTTTGCCTTCTGATTCCCTAATGAGATTCACAAACGCTGCACTGCAGCTAACAAGAGGTGTTCAATATGAAGACCAGACCCAAACGGGGCAACTACCCCCGTTTGGGGTTCATGTTGCTCCGTTTTTTGAATGTAAATAAACAAAAAACTAAGGAGCGATTATGAATCGGTTTACATACATCCTGCCGATCATCGGCTTTGGAATACTGGGCTTCTTCGGAAGCGCGATTGCAACACTGCCAACAGTCTGGTTCAACATCGTCACGCTTACAGTAGTGATGCTTGTTGTCAGTCAAATGTTGCTGAAGTGGAATGACCCCAATATAGATTGGATTAATTTCTTTATCAGCGTCTCTCAGGCCTCGCTTGAGTTCGCTGTTAATTTTTTACTCCTCTCGTACCATATTGGAACGTCAGACCCGATGGTTTCAGCAACCTTTGGTGTAGCTGGTGGTTTATCACTGTTTGCTTTTTTAGGCATAACATTGTTAGTATCAATCTATGATTCCAAAAACTAAGGAATGAAATATGAGTGCTCAAACTCTTTCAGCATTAATACCCTTTATTGGGTTGATAGCTTTCGCCGGTTTAGCGATTTATACGTTTAAGACGAAAGTAGTTGTAAAGAAGTAAAGCAAAAACGCTCTAAAAAGAGCCAAAGAAGCCAGGATGACGACTAACCCACGAGGTTGACTGTTACCCTGGCTTTTTGTTTTTCTGCCCCTTAAAATTCATTTCAGCGTTAATTATTAACTTTCACTTACACCTCCAAGAATTATTGCTCCCAAGGAGAAATGCGTAGAATAGAGGTAAGCTACGTTCATTACCGACCATAAACCAAGCTCGGGAGTATTTCCGCAATGACAGAAAATAAAACAAAACCAGAGTTAAGCTATGATTCCGTTCTCGCGGATCCAACTGTTTCCTATTGGCTTAAAGAACGTATAGAAGAGTTGAAAGAGCGTGACCCGGTCGATGCGCTCAATGACATTGAGGTGTTAAAACACCTTACCGAGTTAAGATTGGAGGAACTGGCATAATGAAACGGATTTTAGTTGTTACAAGCACTTTGCTTTTGGTGTTCGGGTTTAACTTTGAAACCTATGCTCAAACGGTAAAAATGAGCAGCAGTAAGATATGCCATGACACCAGCAGCTCGTATTACAGCCGGACTAAAAACTTCACCGCTTACGACAGCTTAGAAGAATGCTTGAATGCCGGCGGCCGATTACCAAAGAAATACTCAGGAAAGATAAGTAAACCGGAAGTGGCCAGCGGTTACTCAAGGGACTTATTCGAGCATTGGATTGATGAAGACAACGACGGACTCGATACAAGAGCTGAAATTCTGCAGAAGCTCTCTACGGCGCAAGTAGTAATAAATAAGTACGGAACTGTCAAAAAGGGGCGTTGGAACGACCCTTACACTGGCCGTGTGTTCTATAATGCTTCAGACGTGGACGTCGACCATGTAGTTCCACTTAAATGGGCTTATGACCGTGGGGCGGACAAATGGTCATATTTGAAGAAGCGAAGATTCGCTAATGACGAAAGAAACTTACTTGTTGTTGACGATGCGACTAATCAAAGTAAAGGGGCTAGAGGGCCTGCAAGTTGGTTGCCTCCGAATGAGAAATTTGAATGTCAGTATTTAACACGGTACGAACGAATGATGCGTATCTATGAATTTGAGCAACGATATTTAACACCAGTTACCAGGCAACGTCAGGAAGCCTGCCAGTAATGCCTTGCTTAAGAACTCGATTTAACTGCTCTGCGGTCTACCTTGGTGATAACGAGGGGCTGGTCGGGCGCTCTTTGGTTGAGGGGAAGATAAGAGTTAAGACTCGTTCTGGTAAGCGGGAGTATCTTTGGTTTGATGGTTTCATTGGTAAAGATGAGCTTCCGGAAGGGATCACTCAAGTAAGGTTACTCGATATAGAAGCTTACATTTTTGATTATGCAAAAAGCAGCTGGGTTGAGATAGGGCAGAATGCAGAATGCCTTGGTGTGCTAATGACAGATAATACGGTCAAGTGCACTTTGCAGGACGACTTTCCGATAACCTGGTGTGAATTTTCGATTAAATAGATCAGCTGTTGGTCTATTCGGAATGTAGCAAGGTCAGAATCAAGCGGGACCTTGCTATTAGATACGAGCGATAAGTGGCGACCACTAAGACCCAATTTCTTGCGTCTCAGATTCCAGCTCATGCTGCTTATAATTAGCAGTTAAGTAATCTTGAATGACTTTATACCTGTGTTGGGGTGAGTAAAGCCTGCCGTCTAAAATTACTATCTTCATATTCTGCCTTCCTGGGCGCCGAACTAAACGCCCGACTCCCTGTTTTAAGCGGAAAAGGCATTTGGCCATAACGTCGTGAAAGTTCATTTTGTTACCATCTGAAGTGTGCTCAAAGGGTAGTTTAACGATAAATAGCTGTTGAATAGCGTTATCATTGACCGGTAGTGCATCACTATCAGTTATGTCCAGTCCCGTCCATGCCGCTCCTGTTGCCAACCAAATGGGACGCTCTCCGCGCTTGTAGGCGTTTAGGTATCTCTCTGCTAATAGCTTTACAGGTTGCCCCTGTTTTTGCCGTATAACTCGCTCTGAGTCTAACGCTGCAGCTATTGAGTCTATTTGTTCGTAACTGGTGCAAAGAACCATTGTCCCACCTGACGCAGTTCTACTTTGTTGCTCGATGTGGCTTGCACAACCGGTATAAAAATCACAATGTTTTGGATTATGCTCTTCACTGTTTGGCACCGTTATGAGATCTACGTTTTCTGTCAACCAATCAGAAATGATGGGGGGATGTGTTTGAGTTTGGTTAAATGGCAGAGAAAGGCGATTAGCAATGTACGAATACCCACAAAGCGCTGATTTAGTCGTCGGCACATGAAGTGTAGCGGACGTAAAACTCATACCCGATGCTGAGTAAGCCAAAAAGTCCGTCACCATGCTTTCCGAGGCGCTTCCGCTCTCGATTCTCAGGTATTTTTTAACTGGACTTGTTGCCAAAGATACGTCGTGAGTGTCTGAAGCAAAAGCTTTGAACGAATACGCGCATTTAAGAATGAACCGTCCATGGAGTGTCTTTTCTAACTGTCGGCCAGAGTAGCTTTTAATGAACTCTTGTAGCGTTGAATGAATCTCTCTCTCGTGCTGATTCATCGTTAAGGATTTACTGCTTCCTCTCAATGATATTCTTCTTTCAAAATCAGTGGGCACTGAATTGATAAAGTCAGCAATCGCAGCTTTTAACTTTTGGGCTTCTGTTTTCCTGTAGCTCTCTAATGCTGAGGTTAACTTGGCAAGCGACACTGAATCTGAGCTTACCAAGTTAATTAACTCCGTTAAGAGGTGAGCTTCATCGATAAAGTAAAATGGAGATTCTTTAAAAAAACCTGCCGCTTCTTTTGGGGCCGAGTCAATTCGTAATCGATTGTCAAAGTAATGGTAGGGCAGGGATACATGACTTTCTTGATAGTTCTTATCCCTAAGCGTTTCGTAATGTGACCAGTCAAGTCGGTGAGCTTGAGTGCTCTTCCGGCCATGAAGAACACTAAGGGCAATCATTGAGTGAGTACAAAATAGAATATCCGCATCGACAGTATCGCTTTTATTGCTCTTAAACTCTTCGTAGCCAGGGTCTTTTTGAGAGTAATCGTTAAAAACAGTCAACTCATGCAAAGGAATGTCTTTAAAGGCGTCAAATTCACTTAAACGCCAGCTCGATGTACTGTTTATCTTCTCATAGAACGGATCACGTTCAGGGTGGTCTGCGTATTCCTCGCACCAAAACAGTGCCAGTCGTTTTGATAAAAATTCCGCACTGGACAACGTTTTTACCGAATTGTATGTAAGGTTCAGGTGCTTTTCGAATAAGACGTAGTCAGAATGAAGCTGGTCAAGTATAGCCAGTGTAGGCGCAGCAACAACCACTTGATGATTAGGCTTACTCTGCTTGGTTTGTATTGCTGCTGAGACGAGAGCCATTCCTTTGCCTATACCGGTACTAGCTTCGCATATTTTATAGGGTTTGCCTTTCCCGTCATGTGTCAGGAAGTTTGCTAACTCTATCTGCTGTGGTCTTCTATCCATTCCGGGTAAAGGAAGAATTGAGTTTGAATGCTCGTTTAAGTTGTCCCCTGAGATAAGGTAAGCGTTTGCAGCTCCCAAAATAAGCTTGTCCTCAGCTATATTTGAGTGATCAGCTTGGTAAGCTTTGAACCATTGCTCAGAAGCAAGTATTCGGACTTTAGTCTCTTCTCCCTGCGGCGCATCGACAGGGATGGGTTGCATCTGTTCATCAGCTGCGCGTTTAGCTGCCTCTCTAATCAGTGAGCCAGGCTTTCTTTTGCTTTGTTCAGAATGAGTTCCATAAAGAAATTCTGCCAACTCACTTAACCACTGAGTGTTATATTTGACGCTAACAGTCATAAAATCCCTTAATGATTTGCATTAGACAAAAGATACCAGTAAGCTCGCTTCAGTACAATCAATAAAGGCCATATTAATGATAGAACAACACGTTATTCAATTTGGCTTTTCCAAGCACCATAAAAGGTCAGCTGAGTTTTACCGAGGCTTTATTGCTAAAGCCGGGGAAAAGAAACTGCCTAATGCTTTATTTTGGCGTAATGGTGAAGGGAAAAGTATATGCGAGACGCCAGAGATCCGATGGGTGCCATCATACCAGGGGTTTTCGATTGTTGCGTCGGAGGGCTACGAAGAAACACTCAACGAAGCATCAAGTCAGTTGATGGCTGAGTTTCTAAACTCGGAACTGTGCAAGTTTGAAGTTTCAAAACTGAAAAGAACGGCTGATATTAACGAGGTTGATGATCTGGTTACCTATAAAGCTGACCGGGTTCTTTATGACGCTTCGCCCAAAAAAGTGTCTGAATTCCTTGGGGCAAGTAAAATAAAACAACGCGAAATAATGGAAGCGTATTTAAAGGCTGAGCTTGCCCGTGAAGCTGAGTGCTGGGGTTTAGATGAATCTGTGTTCATTGAAAATTCTAATCATATACGGATTAGTGAAATGAAGCTTCTCGCTCCGGCCAAGGTGCTAGACAAAAAAACGAATGACGTGAAACGTATGATGTCACGATATGCAATCCGGTTCACGATGCCTGTTAGGTTGCTTGGTACATGGCAAGTTGGCCGTCAACGCTCCAAGGGTTATGGCATGGTGTCTCTGGATAGAGGGGGATGGCTTTAATGTATTTAGATTCGCCCTCAAAGCTGGCGCATGAAGCACTCGATAAACCCTCCGAGCCAGGACCCGGCACCGAGTCATTCCAATGTGCCTATTGCGGCCATAAATATGACTCCGGTGGGTACCCGTTTAAGGCGAGCCCGAAATTTAATAATCACGCCGATACTTTCGCCAGTAAAACTTTATGCCAACACTGCAAAGTTACCACTTCAGGCAGTGATTTCATCTTGCAGAATAAATGCGCTGTCTATTCTGAGCAGGGGGTATGGTCTTTAAATAAGGATATTGATTTAGCTGCATTCATCTATTACCCGCCATTACCCCCATTTTTAGCTGTATATGGCGTTACTAAGCAGCAACACCTTGTTTGGCGAACCCCAGTGAGTAATAGCTCTAAGTTGTTTTCATTCCGTATAGGTGACCATCTGTATACGGTGGATAGGGATGAAGTTATTAGAACTGCGAGAACTTACAAAAGCGCCCTTGAGAAGATCAACAAATATCGGGATGAAAGAGGGGTTTTAGACAAGAAAAAGACGAAACCGTTGCCTTCTTTCTTCGCCGTTCCCACAAGCGCAATAAGAAGCATGGATGATCCCCTGGCATTCCAGATTAGTTTCAGTGTTAATGACACACTGGAAAAAGCGAGAATTGACCTGAGCGATAGCAATTCGCCACTTCAACAGTTAGCAAAAGATGCCTTTGAGGGTACTACGGCTTGCATAAAGCTAATCAACAACACCAATTATGCTGAGTTCTTCTTAGCGTTGGCATGTACAAAAAATTCAGAAGAAGACACTAAATTACACGCCCAGAACCGTCTGGTATGAGGATAAAATAATGAGCAACGCAAAAACACTGACATTACACATGCACAGCATCTCTCCTTTGCATATAGCCGATGCCGGCTCTGGTGCATCACACATCGATAGCAGTGGGTTTATCCGTCAAGGCAAAGTCCCGGGCACAATGCCGGTCACTCGCATTGAGCGCAAACCGATACTCATTCCAAAAGAAGTCAGCGGTCGCGATAGCGATAGTGTTAGCCACTTTCCATACATAAAAGCGAATAACATGGTAGGGCGGCTTCGTCGCTTCGCCCAGGACGCTATTAATGAAGTCATAGTGGAAAGAGGGGAACAGATTTCAGATAAAACTTACCGGGGTTTGTCTTGTGGCGCCACGTCAGGTTCACCAAATGGGGTTGAACCAACTCTGTCGGAGCACAGAGCAGCGCGCAAACACTTCTATCTTGGTTTGTTTGGCGGTGGCAACGGAATGTTTGCAAGTGGAATGAGCTTCGGTGACTTCAATATAAAACATAAACATCTTATATCTAGTGGTGTGCTGCCACAGGATTTAGAAGGTACTACTGATGTTGATATCAACCGGCTGACCTACCCAATATCGTTGGTGCGCCGTGATCGCATGACAGAACTAACCGACTTTAACATTGAAAAGGTGATTAGTGGCGGAAACGAGGCTGTTGAAGCATGGCGCGACCTTATTGCTGCAGCATCAAAGAAAGCGGAAGAAATCAAAGAAGCTAAGGCGGCAGGGAACGAAGATAAAGCAAAAGCAAAAGAGGGTGCACGGCAAATGTTACGAAACCTGGTAGCTTACGAGGCTGCTCTTGCAGGGCTTGGTTACTACAGCAAAGTCACATTGGCCAAGCAAACTAATGACGCTCATGTAGGACTTTTACTTGAAGCTCTTTCTCGTTTTGCTGAGGCTAACGCCATGGGTGGTAAATCGGCTAAAGGTTTCGGAAGATTCAATTTAACCGTCAAGGAAGGAGATAACGTATTGCTTCAGTCAGTTGACGGCGAAATTGTAAAGGCCGACGGAGGCCGGTATACAGAGGCTCTGATAGATGAACTGGACAGTCTGGATATTGCAGAGCTAGAGTCCTTCTTTGCTTAAGTCGAGGTGTTTTATGTCTCAAAACTACCAACCACTACGCGTGGAATTTACTGTTCGAAATGGCTCACCAATTCGTGAGCCAAAACATATCATTCACCTCGATGCGTTGCTCGCTTTTGTTGCTGTTCAAAGAAGCATGGCTGACGGGGCACAAGATTATTCAGCACAAGAGAACTTACCGCTGGATATTTTGACGCACCCAGAGGCAACCCATTCTGTTTGGGCAGCTAGTGGTCTTTTCTACGAAGCGCAAATGAAAGAGTTGCGATACTGGTCACGAAAAACCAACACAGCGGCTGTAGCTGAGGCTCAAGGGAGCGGTATTTTGAAGATGCGTGGTGACAAGGTGTCAACATCATCAGGACCGTGGAAAGCTTACAGTGAATTTGAACCTTTACTGCACGTCCGAACGTTAACAGCGTGGTGTATTGGCGATAAAGAGGCGATAGAGGACTTGTTGGGAGATATTCACTTTATCGGGAAGCGCCGGAGCAGGGGGTACGGTGAAGTTGAGAGTATACAGGTCATATCCGATGAAAAAGCGCTTAATAACGTGAAGTGTAGATCATTAACCTGGCAAGAGGATGAAAGGTATGTACCGATGATGTGCGGTACCAAACCACCGTACTTTGAACATAACCCCGGTTACTATCCAACAAAAGATGTTTTCGCAAATGATAGCTAATTTATTGCAATTCAGTGTGTTGCGAAAAAAAACTGCGACAAAAATGGTCTCTATTCATTGTAGAGAATAACATATGAATTGGAGAGGCATTAGTAACCTGAGCAAAGGTTGCATTATAAGAGCTTAAACAAAGACGCCACTTTGGCTTTGAACTGGAGGCATTAGTAACCTGAGTAAAGGTTACATTATAAGAATCGCGGCTCCATCATTTTTTTCGGTGTCAGAGACAGTAGCAACCTTAGTAAAGGCTGCATTCAAAGGATAAAACAACTAGGTGGCCAACGCCAGCTGTGCTGAGGCAGTAGTAACTTAAGCAATAGTTACATTGAAAGTATACGGGTCTTGCAATATTTTGGGATATTCGGATTTGGGAACGTTAGCAACTTTTTTAAAGCTGCATTGAAAGATGACGAAGTCATGAGTCATAGCTTGGTAAAGGAACAATAGCAACCTTCTCGAATTGCATTGGAAGATATTAATTTTGACGTGATCCGGTCTGATGGCGAGACAGTAGCAACCTTAGTAAAGGTTGCATGGTAATTCAGATGCAAGGATGACGATGGGAGATAATAGTCGCACTAGCATGCCGTATTGGCTGCGTGAAAACCTAACGGACATAAAGAAAGGGTTATTGAAAGTGGAAGCGATAGCATATCTAAGAAGACTGCATGTCAAAACTACCAATGAAGTATTCATTGGTCCTAAGATTGCACAAGCAGGGAAACCTGCATGTAGACACGCCGCCCTTTGGGATAACATGACCGACAATAGATGACGCAATAGCAGCTTAACTAGTTGCGTGATAATTTAATAATTTGAATTAAGACAATAGTAGCGATTAGCTACATAGAGCAAGCGGCTTGCGAAAATGAAGACTTAAGGAAAACGTAATCGCCTATAAAACTCTATTTATAGGATAAGGCTTCATTTGCAGGCTCGAAAGAGCCTGCATAGCAAGGATAAACGCATCAGACGGTCCAGAAGAGATGCGATAAAATTAAATAGTTTGAAGCGGGGCAGTCGTTGCCTTGTTACTAGACACATTAAGCGTGCTGTACAAAACCATCATGCGGCGCACTTCACTAATCGCAAATCAACGGCGACTCCAGGGAAGTCCTTGCGTGATACTTCATCAATCACGGTAAAGCCAAATTCTTCCTCTAACTTGGAGGCTGCGCCTTTTGATACCAGAGCGACCAGAGCGCCGCCTCTCTTAAGGTGTTTTAACGCAGCTGAAGCATGAGCTACACTTCGACCGTCCGTAAACGGTGGGTTCATTATTATTTTGTCGAACAACCGGCTAGAGCTCTCACTCCATAGAAGAAAGTCTTCATTAATCACCTCACTGGCCACTTCTTTGCTTCTTAAAATGTCACAGTGAAGCTCACTAACCTCGATGCAGCAAAGTTGATGGGGTTTATCTATGGCTTCTGCTAGCGCTCCCTGTCCTGCACTTGGCTCCAGTACCAAATCCTGGTCTTTTATATCGAGGTGAGAAACCAGCTCTTTGGCCACCTTGTCCGGTGTCGGGTAATACTGGTGCGATACACTATCAGGTATCTGGCCTGTGCTTACTATGTGCATTCTAATATCAGTGTACCAATCATAAGAAAACTGATACACATTCGAAGATTCACGTTTAAGCGGAGTGCCCCCGCACGCTCTAAGCACACGCTTCACTGCGTCGGTAAGGTGCTTGCTCATAGAGCAAGAGACTTGAACTGCATTGGGGATGCGAACATAAGATAAACCGCGACGCTCATGAGCCGGGCGCATGTCAGCTAATGCTGTTAATACCTCCTGTGGAATCAGCTCCTGCATTAAAACGGACTCACGCCATACCGCGCTTCTTTTGCGACTCTTTTGCTTGCGAAACTCTGACGGTATCGCTTTAGGATGAAGAAGCGCGAGAATTTCATTTAAACGCCAGGCAATATCGGGGTGAACCTCTGCGTGTATAGTGCGCTTTTTAAAGACCTTTATCCGCAGAGAGCCACCATCAAGATCAATCCATTCGCCGGTAGAGAATGAGTGAAGATGCTCTATCAGTCTGTCTGTTGCTATATGGTTTTGATTGTACTCACGCCCCATAAAGAGCGAAATCACAAAGCGTAAATCATGCACTGTCTCCATGGATAATCGGGAGAAACCACTTTGCCAGGCATCTTCGGCATTAAATATCATGCGCTTATAAAAGCCTTCCGGGCGATTAGTTACATGCTCACCCGATAAACGCTGAAAGATACCGTCAACTCGCTCTGCAAGGTAATTTTCGCGCTCAATAAGAAGCTGGCGCAATGTTTCGTATACCGTATCTTTTGTAAATTCAGGCGTATTAAGCTGATCAATATCTTCACGCCAGGCTTCACGCTTTTCGGCAGGCATAAACTGCATTATATCGGTGAGATTAAGTGCTTTGTCCCAATAATCGGAAGTTAGTATCTGTATAGCTCTTTCTTTATCTCCAAAGCCACTCAAGCGACTTGGGTCGATGTGTGCTTTATGCGGGTCATACGCCCCGGCTCTCAGTAAAAAACGAAGTCCACGCATGGTGGAAAATTCAGAAATTTCCGCGTTTACGCGCTCTATGTTGTTCTTTGTTGCATCAAATTCGGCTAATAGCCCCTCAACAGAAGATTGGCTTACCGGGGCAAATACACCGCTTAGAGAAGGAATAACACAATTATTTAGGACTAAGTTCGTGGTCATTGGAAAACCCAGGGTTGATTAATTCTATCAACATAGGTTGCCATTCATTTATAAAGCAGCCAGTTTTTTGGTTCTGATGCTGTTAATTGGGTATTCAAATCGATGTTGCAGAATATCGCTTAGATTACCCCCCAAATTAGGGTTGCTAAATAAATTGCCGAGATAAGAACCGGTGATAGCATTATCGCTGTTACTCAATATTTATTGGTGAAAACATGAAAAAAGCAGTTTTAGGAAAAGGACTAGTTGTTGCCTGCATTTTTTCAGTAGCAGGGTGCTCGGAGTTACAGGTAAGTAATAAACTTTCAGCAGAGTTCAATAGCTCGTTCCCCGGACTAAAAGAGTGCGGAGTGTCCGAACTTGAAATTAAACCTTATGCTGATGGCACTTTCTTGTTTAATTTTTACAGGTATGAAATCAGCGAAGCGCGAGTGTTAGTTGGACATGATAATGATTCGGCAGATGGTAGTGTACTGGCAATAAAGCTTGATATGCCGTTTCAACGAATCAAACCCGTCCAGGAAATAGAAATTGAGCGTTCAAAGTCGATTAAACATGACCCATGGGTTATTAAGATACCAAATCAGGTAGAGTGGGAGGTACCATACGGAACTGTCAAAAATGTCATATGGAAGGCTGCAAGAGCGGTGACAAAAATGTGCGCAATAAGCAAGAACTGGAAAGAAGACGAGATCCAACAGGAATAATGAGTTAGCTTTGAATTTGAATTGCTTTAAAACATTAAGCAAAATACGTATTCCCATTAAACAAAGTGAGTTTGTAATATGTCAGAGTTTATTTCAATAATTAGCAATCAACGTCGCCTTAAAGCTCAATTGAAAGAGCTTCCGATAGAGGAAGTCAGAGCTATTCACACTAAGTTTGAAGCGGTACTAAGTCAGCTTGAAGAATTAGACGCAGAGCATCAAAGAGAACAACAGCAGAAACAAGAGAAAATCGCTCAGCTAAAAGAAGAAGCAGCCCGGCTTGGCATCAACCTGAATGACCTTGTAGACGCGCCTGCAGTTGGCCAAAACAAGAAACCGAAAGAGCCTAAATACGAGTACATTACTGACGATGGTAAGCGTAAGACGTGGACAGGGCAGGGGCGGACACCTAAGCCTATTCAGGAAGCTATCGAGAACGGTAAATCCTTGGAAGACCATTTAATAAAGCAGTAACTGCAAGGGATTTATCGTGGAAGCGATTTTTGCATTTTTGGAGGATAACCTCTGGTTGGTGGCTCTATTCAGTTTAGCAAGCTTTGCTGGAATGATTTGGAGTCTCAACCAGCTTAAAGGGTTGAAAGCTGCTGAGTTTTTAGTTGAGGGCGGGCAGTACTTGCGCGCACCAGAAGAACACATTAATGTTGCCGAGAAAGGGGGTAATAAAAAGGGCTTTTTAAACCTGTTGCGGCAAATAAGGCGGGAGCATGGCCACGATGGGGTTAAAGTCGGTCATTTGCACTGGATCCATTATAAGCTTAAAAGAGGCGAACTGGATGTAGAAAAGACCCCCTTCTTTATCAATACAGAGTTTGAAGAGAACAGGTTACGAGTTAGTGCCTTTGATGCTTTTTTGACAAAGATTCAGACTCAGCCAGAGGAAGTGAGCGTAAAAATAGGTAGGCAAGTTGTTAGCAGACGAAAACAGCGTGAGGCGGAGCTAAAGAAAAGCCCACTTAACGGGGATGAACTTCTTACTGTGTTTAATGAAGTACTGGAACGCAACGGAATTGGGATTATTACGCAATGTGAGCTGGAAGAAGCGACTAACTTGAAGTCGAGCTAAAGCTTAAGTACAAACATCAATAGCCGGGCTATTAATGATTCTGGTTGTTCTTTTGACTGTTAGGAAGGTTAACGCCAAAGAAAGTAGGGGTATTATGACTTTAAAACGATTATTTGACCAAGCAGAGTCAACCGTCAACAACGCAAAATACCGCGCTGAGAGTCTGTATGGTTCCCTTACAAATGCTGCCGAAGATGTGCTTGACTATACCTCAGCGAAGTTTTTAAAACTAACGGCCGGTATTGTCGGAACGTACCACGCTATAAAGTATGCAGGTCTGTCGATTGCACTTATCACTGCCCCGGTACCAACATTAGTTGGCATGGCTATCCTCTGGATGATGGAGCTTTCTATTGATTCAGTAAAGAGCGATATTGACCACGAACTAAAAGACAAGAAAACGAAACGTGAATTTAATCAGGTCGTCAAGCTACTCAAAAAATATGGCAAGGTACCTGAAACCGCTGTTGTCGAAACTGAACTTGTAGAAATGAAAATTAACTCTGTAACAGGATTTGTCGATGGGGTTGTGCGGGAAGGGGAGTTTAAAGGGTTTTCGTTAAGTGATATTAAAGACGATGATTTATCGAACCTCATATCAGCAGCACCGGATAACGACACAAGAGCACTACTTGAGTCCTATGTTTCATATCGTGAAAAAGCTGGCGGCATGGAACCAGAAAAGAAAAGAGGAATAGAAAAAGAATGTTATTAGCACCTACAGCGGGTCATGAAAGCAATTACTTATTGAGTACACCGCCAGAAATTACTTTTTTCTTTTTAGGGCTTTTGATGTGTTTAGTGGCTCTTGTGATTTTCAAAAAGGCTGGCTCTTTGGCCATGCTTGTCTGCACCGGATCTACATTCCTTTCAGCCGTGTTTACATTGCAACTCATATTGCACATAGGAGAGCATAACCACGGCACCCTTTACCTGATTATAAACAGCTTGATACTGATAGGGTATCTAGCGCTTTCACGTAAACTTTGGATAAACGAATACCCTATTAGTAGAGAATGGCCTTAATTATGTTGGATATCTTAACTCTTATCATATTTTTAGTAGCTATAGTCTTCGGTATTGGCGCGTTTAAAGTAGGGAAAGGATTTGGTTATATGATCCGGCCTGGGTTTGCAGTTATCACGTTTCTTGCCGCCTGGTCGCTATTGGTTACCGCCTTTTGGTTGCTGGGGGTCGAACTAAAAGTTGGCACAATCCAGGACGGCAAAATGGAAGAAAATTGGTGGTTACCGATTGCAACTACTGGGTATGCAGTTTTAGCGTATTTATTAGGCCGATGGCAAAGGAGCAGACAAGAAACCCGTGCCATTTAAACAGGTGTAAAGCGTTAAGGATGGGCGACTGAAATTATCAGCGACCGCTCATTGCAGCCAACTGGCTGGCGCCGGAGTAACGTGCTTCGATTGCCTTAAGGTAGCGGCGAACCATTTCAATGCTTTTCCAACCACCGGCTTCCATAATCGCTTCCAGTGTAATGCCTTTCTCACGCATGGATAATGCTGCGCCGACACGAGTGCTGTGCGCTGAATATAATGAGGAATCAAGACCTCCCCAGGCTATGGCTGACAGCAAACCTTTCAAAACACTGGTGTAATTAAGTGGTTTCTCTTTTCCGGTACCGATATTCTCCGTACTAAATTGCTCTGTATTTAGCATTGGGTTAAATACGTACTTTGCACCTTCAGGTGCGTCCGCTTTCAGCTTTCTAAGGTAGCGCAGAGTGGTATCAGATAAACTACGATAGTCCTTGTCTTGGCCGCGGTTGCTTTTTGTGTACGGGATGAAAACGGTCTTTAAGTTTGCATCTATGTGTTTCCATTCTACTCTGGCCAACTCGCTGGCGCGGAGTAGGGAGTCGAAGGCAACATTTAGTAGCGTCAGGTTCCGAAGCCCTAGTGTATCAACATAGCCCTTTCTGTTAACGGCCAGCAAATCATTCTCTTTGAAAGGGGTAGCCTGGTCTTGCGGTGTAAGAAGACCGGGTTGTGATATCCGGTCATTAAAATGGTCCGCATAACCTTTGTTGGCAAAAGGATTTGGCACCTTCATTACCCCCAGCAACAAGCGTAGTAGATTAAGGCGCCGTTCAATGGTCGCTTTTTTGTATTCCTGAACCTCAATCATGTCATCGATGTAAGCAATGATACGCTCTCGCATATCAACTTCATCAGCTAGAAACAGATCTTCTCCCGGGTGATTGCTTTCACAATAACGGACATAGGCTTTTAAGTCGGTGGTATACGCGCGTTTGGTGTTTTCCGTTTTATGCCGGAATGCCTCTCGGAAGTAAAAGCTCAACGATTCTTTACCGCTATCACTTAAGTCCCGGGCAAATTGGTAATCGCCAAGGCTGACAATATTGCTGCCACTGGTGCGAGTAATAATGTCGTTGCCTTCATGTTCTCCCATTCTTGAACCTCACTATTTAAACCCGTTAATTGCTAAAATAAGCAGGGAGTAGGAAAAAACAAAGGCACCCCAACCACTTGCTGCAGCGCTAATATATCTTTCTATGCCGGTTGTCTGAGTCGAATTTTTGTGGCGCCACTCAACGCCTTCCCCACGAGAGATTTGGGAGTCAGAAGACGCTCGCGGGGTACTATGGTCGGGTTCTAAGCTCCGCCCCAAAAATGCAGCAATACATGAGCTCACTAGTGAAACAATCAGAAACGGACTTTTAAGATCATCTAAAGGAAAGCTGATTGCTCCTAAGAAGGATCCGACTGAAAGAGCAAAAAGCCAAATAAGATAATATTGTTTTTGAGAGAGCGCTTCTTTGCTGTCACTTTTTATCAATTTTCTTCTCCATCGTTCAACCCATGTTCCGACAATATAAAATCGACGGCACCGGCAGCGTAGTCGTTTCCGTAATCTACGTTAATTTTCCCTTCTGCTTCTAGTTTTCTGCCTAGCGCCACCAACTTATCTTCCATTGGTAGCAGCTTTCGCAACGACGCCATATAAGTTATGGACTGGCTTATTTCTCTACCGAAGGTGTCGAGCGTTTTGCTTTTATCAATGACGAATGGCTCCGGACGAGCTACTCCGTCTTTTTCTGACTGGAGTTTATGGCACAGCTTGAGTAGCTCTATGCCTTTTTCTACTACTTCGTTTCTACTCATATTGAGTTCTCTCTTAGAACAGGATTTGTGACAAATATGCCGGCGACGTAAAGTAAGTTAGTACGGCAAAAACAATGAGCGAAGCAATCATTTTTTTCCATTCCTGGCACAACGTCAAAATGAATGCAGCTAAGGCAGCAACAACACAGGAAGCTTGCAATATCGGCATGGGCACAACGGACTGAACAAAAGCCACGCCATAGTAATTCTCTGAGTGCAAACTATACCCGGCGCCAAGTATAAGGGTGAAAGTTAGCAATATACCAATAGCTGACGTCGCAGCGGAAAAATAGTAGCTACCCTTCAGTTCCGAAATCTTATAGGTTGTGGCTCCCACAAAATGCTCCTTGTAAATGTATTGATGACTTAGTGGCACTTTAATAAGAGCGCATATCGTTTTGTGCAAAATAGAGTGCATTCGTAACGGCTTCGTTGTGAGTTAATCCGTCATTTTGGTACCCATCAACCCATGCTTGAAAGTAAGGGGAGGGGTCGCAGCTACCTTCGTAAGTTAAGTCCCGCACCTCAAGAGTTCGCCCATCAATTGAAATGATATTTCCCGCTCTATTAAACTGATAGTTTTCTGGTTTAGGGTTTGCCATGCTTGCCTGTTCCTCTCTATTCCCACTTGTTTCTGACTTCATTTATAAGTGACTTACCATCGTAACCTGCTTCACTCATCCATGCTGACGGCCATAATTCGTGAGCAATGCAGCCAGTTATAACTAAGTCAGCATGGGCTCGGTTCTCAGAGTCGAACAGAACTAAGTCCTGTAAGTTGAAACCTTTACCATATTCAAGTGACAGAAGTAGCGATGCCGCAGCAGCAGAGCTAGAGCCACTATGCTCAAGTGCAATGTTTGCCAGCTGGTAAGCCGACTGGCCGCGAGAACTTTCGCTTATTACGCTAAGGTACTGTTTCCTCTGCTCCGCTAGGTATTTACTCAGTTCGCTCATTGCTTCACTTCCCTTCCTTAACTTTTGGCACAGCAAATGCGGTGCAAGCTCCAATAAATCGCTTCAAAAATCGATTTCCTTTGGCAACCCAAGACAATAAAAGAAGCCCGAAAATGAAACAGGAGAATGATAGAAACAAAATCAAGCCTTTGAATAAAGAATCGAACGCATATATTGCCCCTACAATACTTAAAGCAATATTAAATACCCCTAGAATGCCAGCTACAAAGTTTAATACCCTATCAAACATGTTCTATTCCCTCGATTTTAAGCACTATATATTGCGTTAGCGGCATCGCGCTAAAGCATTGGCTCTAGCTTTTGACTTTTCCCCTTGGGTAATTTTGGCCGATAAATTTTCTATACGCTCACAGTGTTTTGTAACCATATTTTTAAGCTCTATCTCTTCAAACCTAACATCCAATGAGTACACACCAATCGCGAACGTCGTTATGAACACGATGAGAACATTAGCGCCGATTCTATAGTAGCTTTCATTTTTCTCTTTAAATTCTGCTGTGACAGTATTCGGCTTATTGAGATTGCCATTTCCATAATGCGAATTAACAGCCAGCAAACTTGCAATAGAAAGAGTAAGTTTAATAGCAATAGAGCCTATAACTATCCAACATAAGGCTGAAGCAACATAGAATACCGTTGGCATAGCATAAAAAGCCGAATATTTTTCGTGCATTCCAAGCTGTTCACTTATAGCGTCTATGAAATCGTATGCCATAGGCCAGAATGTTGCTGCATTGAGTGCAGTAACAACCAGAAGAAGCGGCATACCTTTAAACGGTGTTTTAAACACTCTCAACTTTGGAATCATTGTCTACTTCCTTTATTTTTGCTTTTGTTCCCAATTGCCTGAGTGTTTCTTCTTTCTAAAAATCACACCAGGTTCTGACAGAGCTAACTTGCCTTCGGATGATTCAGTATCAAAATCAAGTCCGTAGTTTTCTAATTGATACACCGACGTCTGCATCATTTTTGCCGCTTTTACTTTTGACGTTGTGGCAATCATTTCATCATGAACACCATCGATACACGCCGCATAAATTCGGAGCTTAGCCATTTCCGTCAATTACCTTGTTTGTTTTGAGGGTTAATCAGGTCTGTCGAATGCGAACTGGTCGGCAATGCTTCGTTAATCTTTTCAATAATTCCAATGTTGTCACCAACACGACGTTCTGCCGAGATAACTTGGTTTAAGCACTCTTCTTTAGTGTTTAACACGGCCTTTGTCATCGCCGCCGCAACAGCCAGCCGAACAGCTTCTTCATCACTGAAGTTCATTGTGATGGTATTAACAGCGTTGTTTAGCGCTTGGTCTAATGGTCTATTCATATCTTCTCCCTGGTGGTTACTCTGGCACTAACGAACGTAAGCTTTCAAGTCGGCGGTTTGTTCACTCATGCTTTAATTTCTTTCTTCACTTTGTTTCCGTTTAGTCCAATCTAGGTATGCAATAACAGGGGCATTAAACATCATCATGATTAAACTTAGGCATCCACTAATTAATTGAGTCTTTTTGGTAGAGCCTAAGAAAAAGGTTAGTAACAATCCGACCAGTCCTAGCATTCCAATAAATACACATACTAATAGCCATTTAGGTTGTTTTGTGGTCATTTGGTCTATTCCTTGTTGGCTACTAGCTTGATACGCTTTTGATACTTAACTAACGCAAAGAGCAACCCGATTGAAATAAGCCCCACTAAATCATTGATAAATGGCGCCCATCCTGTCCAATTGTTTATTATCCATAAGGATGTTCCAACAGCGCCTAATAAGCCTAAAACTAAGAGTAAAATAGACGTACTATAGTGTGTCACAGGCATTTCTTTCATGGTCAATTACCTTGTCAGTTTATCGATTTTGTTCTGGCAAATTCTTGAAGTTCTTCAGGTGTAAGGCTCCATTTAGGTTCACCATTCACCTCATGCCACGCAATGTAAGATAGAAACTCAACCGCATTGGTTCGATTAAAGCTAATCATATCTTCCTCTAACCAGGAGAGTAGATAGACATCTTGCGAGTACGAACCCCACGCTATTCCAATTGGCAAATCACCCCACGCAGATAACTCCGGGCAGTTCTTACGAACAGCTTCTATTAGTTTTCTGTCTTCTAGTGAGAACTCGCCACGGTCCCGCTCATGCCCTGCGGTTGCAAAATGAAGAGGATTAAATAACATCTATTCGGTTCCTCTGTTAACTAGCCTGGTTAAGAGCCGTTACAATAATTTCTGCGGGTGATTCAACAGGAACGCAGAGCTCCCCACAATCGCACTCTGTATAAACTGAGTCATCTATGTGAGACCCAATCGATACGTCGCTATATGCCTCACAGCCTTTGCATTGGTAAAGCACGAATCCGGTATTACGTTCCATAATCAAATACCCTGCTACTTTCTGTAGTTACGTAATTCTCGCTCGAAACGTCGAGCAAGCGATTCATAACCATCTTTTTCAAGCCAGCTCTTAACTAAATAAATGCTTCGAGGTTTGTTTAAGTGATAGCTCGGGAATATACCTAGAAGAAAACCCCAAAAAAGGCCGTTGAACAAGACTGTATCGGGCTTCACTCCCTTAGGGAGCCAGCCGAACAAAAGAGCGACAAGCCCTCCAACACTCAAAAGAAGCAATAAAACTGCCGCATAGCGACTCCTAAGCCATATCGTCGCCAGTGGAAGCCCACAAAAAAAACCTATGCCGAAAGACTGCCAGCTCCATGAGTCCAAATTCGTGATAAGCCCTATCAAACCTAAGAGCAAAACAAAAACGAGGATCACAGTATTAGTCTTCAAGGGGCGTCACCTCTTTCCGTTTCTTTAAAGCGCCATTCAAAATCGATTCACCCCATAGGTTCATGATATAAAACACCATATACGCCACGAAAGGTGCCATAACAGTAACGCTCACTGATAAAAGCCCAGCCATGAAAAGCTTAACCAGGACTCCTCCTGATAATTCAACCGATTGAACATCCACGCCAAACTTGGTTCCGCTTAAGTCAATTAAAGACTGAACAACATAACCAACCCCGATAAGGGCTACCACAATTAAGCTCAATACAAACAGGCTTACAGATACATTGCGAAGCCGGATAAACAAACTGAAACCTGGAACTCCCTTGCTAGTCGACACTTTAAAAAACATTCGTTACACTCCGTTAGCCAATATCGAGGAACAGCTGAAAGCCTACTATTAAACGTTAACACCGCTACTTATTAGGAAAACCTTCAATGGGTTGTAACGCGCGGACAAGACCGCTCCTACTTCCATTCCCTCTAACTAACTAAGACGCGAACACGCGCCAAAGCGTCACTAATAACAGATTGCGGGGCTTTCTCGATGAACTTAACCCCACGGCTTTCATAGTCGATTGTTTTTACTTGTTGGCACAGTACAACGCCTTGAGTTTTAGTTTGGGCTGTTAGCTTCACCTCAAAACCATGATCTCTGACTGTTGACGTTATCGGAGCAACCAGGGCAAGTTGAACTTGGTTGTTAAATGGCTCAGGGGACAGCACTAACGCCGGTCTCTTGTGAGCTTGCTCATGACCAGCGGAAGGGTCAAAGTCTGTAAAGACAATATCACCGCGCTTTGGGATATAACGATTAGCCACTAAACCACCTCTTTTCCGACAGGAGCATCATCAAGCCAAGCTTTGTCGTCTTCGTCCAACGCCATTTTCTCAGGGCTACACTGCGCTAAAAGCTGGTCTAATGAATACTCAACCTTATGCACCGGCTCAATAACAATGCGTCCGTTTTCGACCTTAGCATCGACTTCATCATTTATATCGAGCTTTAACTGTCTTAGCAGAGCAGCAGGGATAATGGTTCCTTTTGAGTTACCAAATTTACGAATTGCAGTCTTCATAGATACACCTCATGTACTAACTATGTAATAACTATACCACAGCAAAACCACGTTGCAACATTGTTATTACTTGGTTCTTAATTCATCCGTCAATCAACTGCTCCCCAAAGTCGGGTAGCTTGATCCTGGATAAAGTTTTATTGAATGCTTCTTTTATGCGATCAAGGTTTGGGTCGATGTACTCCAAAGTCATGTCCGGTGATTCGTGACCAAGGATTTTCTGTATTGTTTCCAGCTCAACACCTTTTTCATCCATCCAAGTTGCCAACGAACGGCGTCCGGAATGGGAGGAGCCAGCGGGCAACCCGCCATTTCTAAATATCTCACTAATAAGAGTCTGCATTGAGCTACAAACTTTCGTGGTTCGCACATTGCCCTCCGCATCACGATATTTTTTATCCTTGAAAGACATCGTTCGCCAGTAACGTCCTTTTTTCGTGACAGCAAACATCGGTGATTCAGGGCTTAAACCTCTATAAGTCGAATCAGAGGCCATAAATACGCTTTCATCGCGTCTATGCTCAATCCAGCGCTCTAATGCGTCTCTGTGTCCTTTAACGACAATATAAGCTGCTCTTGGTTTGTGGGTCTTAGTGTACGCACTGGGTATTGTGAAGGTGGTTTTAATCTCCCCGGACTCATGCACTAGGTCAGACACTGTAAGTTTGGCTACCTCGTTAACTCGCAATCCACTACCAAAAAGCATCCAAATAATAGCAACATTCCGATAGCCAAGGCTCCCACGCCGAGCTTGCCAAAGTATGTTTCCAAATTTCTTCTTTGTCGCTACCTTGGCTTTTCCTTCGCCTGTTTTTCGCGTTTCAATTAACCGCTTAACTGGCCTATACCGCCGCATAAAAACCTCTACCTAAGAGCCAAATTCCCTTGTAGTTTATTTTTCAACCACAGGAAAAGCAAACCTAAGTAAAATGCGACGACAAGGGAATATTTGCAGCCGGGAAAGAGCAGGGCGGCGAACCAATTTAAAAAGGGCCGGTTCACTAATGAACACTGTTCATTAGTATCCGGTGACTACTTAGCCGGCCGCGCACGTAAATAAAGGCTCGACCCTTTGCTTCCCTGTGTTGCTCAGTGGTGCTATTGAACTTTATTGTTGTAAATTAGCTCTTAATATTGCAGACTAATATTTAGTCAGACAACATCAATGACATTGGAGAGAATTATGCGCCTACGAGACGGATGGGAAGACATTTAAGAAAAGGATTTGGTCATGGATGCCAAAACGATAGTACTAACCTTATCGGCTATCATAGCCTTGATAGCCGTAATAAACCACGCAAGAACCAGTCGCAGACAAGCTACCATCGACTTAGTTATCCATCAAAAGAACGATGAACATTTAGCAGAAGCCCGATCTACCGTTACCCGGTTGAACTCGGATAATGAACTAACCACATACGCTCACTCCCAGCACAAAGGTACTGCTGAGAGAAATGCTATTCTCGCTGTTTTAAATAACTATGAGTTTATAGCGACAGGTATGAGGGAAGGCGCGTTTGATTTGAAGCTGTATAAACGAATGAGTTACTCTACCGTAGTCAGTGACTGGAAAGCGCTTAAGCCATTCATTTACGATCTTAGACGACAAGTTCAGCGAGATACGATATTTCAAGAATTCGAATGGTTGGCCGAGAGATTCTGCAATAGAAAACTAAAAGCCGACAGGAAATCGTGACTATTCAAAACTCAGCCAGGCTAGAGGGTTAGGGTGAGAGCGCTGCGCCCCAGCGCATCAACGTCGTATTCTTATGAGCTGAATTTTTGGGTTACTTATCCATTTCACCCTTTATAGAAGGTGCTTTATTCGGCTCTATTAACGCCTCAATTTCACTTTTCATCTTGTTCTCTGCGGCTTCATCCAAATACGGACCAAAACGATTTGCAAGCTCGTCTGCTATTAAAGCGGCTGAGGCAGAAGGATCGGCGGAAAAAATATGTATACCGCACTTAGTTTTTAAGCGTTCCGCTTCTTCAATGAAGCCGTCAACTGAGTAGTGGTTGTTTTTACTATGTGAGGGGAATATTCCGCTTACTACGAGCATGCTTACTAAACAACCCATAATCCATGTGTAGGTTGTAGCGTTAGAAAAATTTAACCCTAACTTCATCAGAAACCACACACTTCCCGACAACAACAATACAATCATGAGAATTTGCAGTGTGACTCTCTTAATGTCGCGGTGATTAATGGATTTTTCTTCTTTGTTTTCAATCTGTATTTTTGAGTTCACTGCTTTACACCTGTTTGAATCTTGTGAAATTTTGTACGTTGTCTTTCATCAGGCACATCATTTTTCATCGGCTTTATAACCCGAATCAAACCTTTTTGCAACGAAGAAGGCAATTGCACCAAAGAATAGAAACACTCCGGAGCGAAGCACTAATTCGGCATAAGTGCCTGTTTGCAGTTCGGTATAGGCGACCGCGATATTAGTAATTGTGATAGCTAACAGCGCAGGCAGAAAAATAACTCCTAAAATGGAGAGAAGAAATTTAAGCAATCCTTTCACAACAGCTCCTTCAATTTTTAAATAAAAAACAATACTACCCTATAGGGAGATTAGTACAACATGATAATTAGCGTTATCGTTACCCTAATATTATCCATAGATAACAAAGCTTCATTTGTCGGTGGCGGTGAGCTATACTCGCCGCATTAATGTCATCTATAGAGAATGGTAATCATGAAAAACTGGACGCTAAAACGACGCAATGATGTGGTCGTCAAAGAGCAAAATGCAAGAGCGTTAGTGATCTGGTTGCTGGCCAATGAAAAATTGCTGGCGCGTTATCTTGAGCCAGAAGCTATTGGCCGACTTAACAAACGCCTTCAAAGTGCCGCTGATAAAGACACCGATGAAGACTGTCACAGCACAGCCTCCAAAGCCATCATGCAGCATATTTCGCGCGAAACCTGGGAGTTAGTTCGCGGACGTTTCTATAAGGACCGGGATGCTTCACGCAGTAAGTTTACGACCGTCATGCTGACACAGGATATTAGGCGCCGGCTGGCTGAGCTAAAAGTCGCGGAAGGGTATGAAAGCTACAGCGAAACGGTTGATGCACTTTTAACATTCAGGGCTGAAAAGTTCTCTGAGAGCTAAGATTGATGGTAGATGCCAGAATAGTGGTGTCATTATTAACGGGTGATAAGATAGTTGAGAACCGCGGATAGAAAGCCAAGTTATAGAATCGAAAAGGGGAAGTAGATGGACAAACTAACCAATGACATGGAGCCAAGCGCTGAGAGCTCAGGTGCCTCATTAAGGACCACAGACATGAAATCGTACCATTTAATTATTGCCGTATTGGTAAGCCTGTTGACCCTATCAGGGTGTAGCCCCGGCCCCGGAGAGCTAAAGGGGGAGTGGAAACTCAACAGTGTAATGCCGGCAACCGTTATATATCGTGACGGCGAGGAGGAGTCCATGGGGATTATTAGTCCAGTATCGTATCGACACGAAGGCAATCATGTCTATGTAAAGTATGAAGCAGGGCTTATGGAAGGGCACACAGTGCGCTTCACTAGAGTAAATAAAGACACCTATCGTTCGGAGCTTGGCACTCTGAAGCGAGTAAAATAGAGGTTCGTGCTGGAAAAAATGAATCCGGTGATGCGTTTTCTTATCCCATTTTCAATGGCGAAGCAGAGATAAAAAATGGCCTATTAGGGCAGGTGGATGCAGCACCTGAGTATGCAGAAGACGTGCGCAATAAGGTAAATGATATTTTATCTGAAAATATAATGTCGACACCATACGCACCTACAACACACTAAGAGTAGTGCGCTCTACTCCGCTTAACAAGAAGGGTAAGAATATGTCACAAAGGAACCCCGCTGTAGCAGCAATCGAATTTGCGCTTAACGATGACGAACCTATGGAGTTCTTACGACTCTGGTACCAGGGCGATTTTGACGTGATTCGGGAAGAGTGGCCAGACGCGCCGGAAAGCGTTTTTGTGGGAGCTGATCCACTTCATGAAAAGTCGACTCATAGTCAATAGGAGCGCCTTGAATGGAATCAACGTTAGTATTATCGGTGGTAATTATTTTTATTGGTCTGCCTATTGGTTGGGTTTTGGGATCCAGTGCAAGCTATAAATTAGGGGGCACGTTGAAAGAAATGATAGCGAGGTTCTTCGATAATTACAGAATTCATTATGGGCTTATAGTGATAGGTTTAATAACTATCGTTAGTCCAGCGATAGTGGGGCAGATGGAAATTGGGATACCGGCCGAGCAAGTTTATAACGTTTTTAAATTTGAGGCTCTCTTGGGCGCTGGAATAATTGGTTTAGGTATAGCCATGTGGGTGATCGATAAACGTAGAGCACACCGTCGAGAGCCTGGCAATGACTAAATTATCAAACAGTAAAGCCTCAGACATAATTAAAGAGCATTACAGCTCGCAGCCAAATAGCTCGTTTGCTAGGTTCAGTATTGATCTAATTGAGACCGTTGAGTTTGCCCTTGGAGGGCAGCCCACTGTAAGTGAAGTGAAATCCATAATAATTGATCGCAGAGAGCTAGCAAAACTGTCGGCCAAAACGAACAGCATTAGAATTAAGTCAAAAATTGAAAGCTTCCTTGATATGGATAGCGAATTTTATGACAGGATGATTGCTGAACCCAGAGTTGTTTTATCTCAAAATCAGATAGTAAAAAGGATATCAAGAGCATGTTTATAACGATATTAATTTTAACGCTTTCTAATGCTGGAACGACTTACGAAGGCAAAGCTATTCATAGCATTGAAGTTGAATCTGAAGAAGCGTGTCAGTATGCGGGAAAAAAATGGAAGGACGCTCTCGATAGAGACGACAAACAGCAAGCCACGTTCGTTTGTGTTCCTAAAAGCTTATGAGTAACGATGTTTTGTGGTCAGTGGCACAAACTGTCAATCGACTACTTAAAGACACTGAGCTGGCGCATTTTCACTCGGTAAGAAAGAAATTAAGGGGAAAGCACCGAAGAGCTGCAACCGAATTGTTCTCTTATCAAAACCTGCATGATGGGTACATTCTTCATTATGGAGGCCGGGGTGAGCTTCAATTTAACATAGGGTGGGATACCAATGAGGATGGCGAACCTGTTTTAAGGTTTGGTGTTGCATTCTCATTCGATAGAAGCCGGTGGGTGTACGCGCCTAAAGAAACTCTTCTTCCTAAAATTGGACTTTTTAACGACTACATGACCAGAGAAAACTACCGTTTTTCTGATTTGGAAATGTGGTATTACGGACAACATGGGCGAAGCCCTAACTCTACCGCTGGCGTCATTAGTGATGAAATCATTGACGATGCAGCGTTTATCTTCATAGGAACGACTCAGCCCGAGTCAAAAATCGATTATGAACATGTCGTAGAGGTGTTCTTACGGTTGTATGCTGTCTACCTTTATATTGAGTCTCAAGGCCAGCGTGATGCGGTTAAACCGGTGGCTAATGGTTTTAGTTTTGATTTTGTCGCCGGAAACTCAAGGAAACGTTCCGATGCAACCGGCTCAAGGAAGAAAACGAGTTTTCGAATTGCGTTGCGACATAATGACCTACAAGAGCAACTCTATAATGAGTTGGCCGCAGAATATGGTGAGAACTCTGTAGGGACAGAGTGTAAATCTAATGCCGGGGGATACATCGACCTGATTGTACGTCTGAGGAATGAATCGGGTGAAGTAGTGCATGTAGAGTTCTATGAAATAAAGACAGCCGCTACGGCTAAAGAATGCATTCGGCAAGCTGTTGGCCAAATGCTGGAGTATTCATATTACGATAGTGGAACCGGTGCCGATGAATTAATTATTGTCGGGGAGCCTGAACCGACAGCACAGGATGAAGCATACTTGGCTCGACTTCGAGAGCAGCTCAGTATCCCATTGAGTTACCGGAATGTGATGATTGAGAGCTGAATGTTAAGTAGGAGATAAAGCCAGATGAAATTGAGTAATTTAGAAATAGCTATTCTAGATACAAATCCAAAGACACGAGAGGCGATTCGTAATCAAGACCATTCCAGCCTGGGCTTGAACCCGGAAGAAAGTTGGTGTTTAAAGCTTTTCACTAAAAAGGCAAGCCGTTTGCCGCGCGGAATCCAGAAGCCTAAGCGAACTCCAGGTAAAAGCGAAAGTGCGTAATAGCGTAGCTTATACGACAGATTAGAAAAGAACCGTAGGTAGGTGTGGAATGATACAAATAATATTAATAACGATAGCTTTGGCAATAACTGGGGCGTTTTGTTTGAAGAGTGATAGCGTCGACTTTAGGCATATTGAAACGTATATTTTCTTCATGGCCGTGTTTTGCTTTTCTGCAGCGACAGGGATCAATATTGAGTACCTATTTGGACTAAGCGAACGAGACCTGCCTATAGGCGTATTAACGTTCGCGATTCTAGGAGGTGGGCTAGTATCTGCCGTCTTTATTATCCGTCACGCACCTGTAAAAAATTCTCGTAATAATAGGCTGTAGCCCACTATTAAGAGTGGGCTTTAACTAAATCGGTCGGCGCTATACCCTCGTCACGCATTCTCTGGCGCAACTTTTGAATAGCGTCGAGCTTTTCTTTCCCTGTTAATTTTTTATTTTCAGCTAACCAAAAATCATCAGGTAGAGGCTCAGGGGGTACTGTATACAGCCGTACCTGTTTCCAGTTCTTAAACTCACCGAGGTTTTCGCCTCGTTCGTGAGCTGCATTATAAGCTAGTGCGGTTCGGTAGGCGTGAAAAGAACCATCCGCAGTATCGTTCTGCGCGCAAGTAAATGACTTTAGCTGCTTTCCTCTTAAGTGGCTGGAAAAAACGTCTTTATGGCTCTGTTTGTATGCCCGTACGGTATACTCCGGCGCCATCTCTCTCGAAAGTTCCTTTTTAATCTTTAACGCCTGGTTGATTTGATTGTTATGGCTCAACGCCGCTTCATAGGCAGAAGAAAGTCCGCCCCATTCCTCAAAATAGAAACGTTTTATCAATAGCTCACCCGCACTGGAGCGATGCCAGGTAATGATACGGTCGTACAGTAAATTAAATGGCAGCTTATTTTCATTGATTTGATTGCCAACTTTAGTTAGCTCCTGCATCTCACGGGTATTTATAGTGGCACTATCAATGTTTAGCTTTTGGGCGAGCTGTTGCTTCCAGTCAGGGAATTCGTCAGCTAATTTACCCCCTAAATAATTAGTAAAAACGCTTATGGGTGGCTGTCTTGATAGGATTTCTTTATGCTCGTCATGAGTCAGTTCGTGTGTCTCGGAAAACAGTTTGGCTGCGCTTTGATATGCTTCATCATAACCAAGGGCTTTAACTCGGAATTTGACGTCAAACTCTGTATCGTCGCGGCGGCCAACAACTATTACTGGTTCCAGGTAACGACTTTTCTTTGTTAGGCCGTAGTCAACCATCAAGTAAAAACCCTCTGCTATTCGACTCACCTTGCCCGGCCGAGTGAGCCGCCAAATCCTTTGTTCTCTCAGGTAATTACTCGAGTGTGTCTTCCATAGGGCGTCAAGTTCATAGGCCAGTGCCTCTGCCTCTTCAAGCGAATACGTATTGAGTGAGAAATACTTTTGCTTATATTTATTCTCCGAGCCGACTGTTCTGGCCACACGAAAACCTACAAATCCGGCGGGATGCTCCCCTTTGCCATAAAAACGAACTGACATAGTTAATACCAAGTTGAAAAGATAGAAAGGCAGTTGTAGTGCTGCCCGGATTATATCGAAATTAGAGTTCCCTTGAAAAACCAAATTGGTTAAATTCTTCTTGTGCGTATTTGACCAGTACGGCCTTGCGCTCTTCTTCGCTGAGTGAAACCCACTCTTGCTTACCAAACGAAGAAAAAAACAAGCTTGCGTATTGGCCGTCGGTAACACCAAGAGCTAATTGAATGTCTAAAATCGCTTGGTCGAACTCCGGCGTCTCAAACTCTTTAACACTGGACGCTTTCTTAATAGCTTGAAATAGCATTCCCTAACCTCGTTAACTGCTGCTGTGTATGACCTATTTAACCGCAGTTTTGAAAGTAGGCAAATTAATTAGGGGCGCGAATCAACGTAAGAGATAGCTGATTGAGTCAGAAATATGAACGACAGATGCTAAACTGGGCGTGAACAATCAACTCCAATAGGAAACTGAATGCTTATATTAACACGCAGAGTCGGCGAAATACTTATGATTGGTGATGATATCAAGGTACAGGTACTGGAAGTTAACGGGAACCAGGTTCGCTTAGGCGTAGAGGCCCCTAGAGATGTTTCAGTCCATAGAGAAGAGATATACATGAAGATACAATCTGAGGGCGGTGGAGACAGTGATAAAGCGGCTAAAGGTTAACTTAGCCGCGCTTTATAGGGGTTAGCCATGCATAATTAGTTGATGCAGCTTACCTAAATCGTAAGAGTGGCTGGGCTCAAGTATTCGAATCACTGAATCGATGTCATATTCGTCGGCTTCCGGGCTAAAGCTCTTAATGTTGCCATTGCCAAAATCAACACCCGTGACTGGAGCTAACCCCGACTCGGCTATCGGTCGAAGGGCATCGTAAACCAAGCATTCTGCATGTTTCATTTCGGCTGCATTCCAGAACGACCGGAGAGTAACAATACCTTCATCTAAATAGATATCAATAAACAACCAGGAGTTAAGCTCGTGACCGTCTCGCTTGGCCGCTCGTAGCTTAATAAAGCCAATCGCTTTCGGATCGACGTGCATTAGAAAATCATACAGAGACTCGGAAACTTCAAGGGCTAACGCACCATCGTTTTTACGAAGCAACTTATTTAGTTGCCGTGAGACGTAGGCAGGGCTTGCTTGTGGCGCTGCTCTTCGTAGGTTAACTGCTGAAATTAATTCGTTCTCAAAAAACTCAAAAGGCATTGTGAGTGCTCCTTACTTAAACCATTCTGGGTGTGCTTTCTTGTCACCGTGAGCAACAGCTATAGCCTGCTTCATAACTAAGTCGCCATCAATGATTTTATCGTCGGATTTAGCAATGAATGGACGGAAACTACCACCATTAGAATAGACGTTAATAAAAAAGTGCAGTCGGCTATGCTCGTGGCCAAGTGAAAGCCAGTGGCGATAGGCGTGTGTTTTCAAGGCATAGGCGACAATAATTTGAGTTAAGCGGTTAATTGATGCGTCGCAAGGATTTTTCTCATAGTCTCTATAGGCCAAACCGAGCGCAGAGGTAAGCACAGCCATTGGCTCGTCTACTTCCATATCCTTCAAATGCTCCACGGGTACCGTCATTAGACGAACGTCCCCGGAGTCATGGTTGGTGATATAAAACTTAGCAGTATCAAATGAGGTACCGGACTCGTGGTTTTCAACATTCCAACCTGAGTGCGTCGCATGAGCTGTGCTGATTGATTTATCAATATCCATTAGTGCCTCTATTTGCTGTAGTGAGCTTATATTGAAGCGTGAAAGTGGATCAACGCAATTATTTTAGAGCTGAAGCAACACTTAGCGGCGTTTACCATTGAAATAAAGGGTCTAAACCAAGATGATTAGAAATAGAAGCGCGTAAAATACGCACTTGAACACCAACAAAAGGAAATAATGATGAATAAAACGCAATTAATTGATCGCATTTCTGCAGACGCAGATATCTCTAAAGCAGCAGCAGGTCGCGCGGTCGACGCATTTACATCAGCTGTGACTGATGAATTAAAAAATGACGGTGGTGAAGTGGCTCTTGTCGGATTCGGTACCTTTAAGGTCAACAATCGCGCTGCCCGATCTGGCCGTAACCCGCAAACCGGTGAAGCTATCCAAATTCAGGCCGCCCGGGTACCGGTTTTTAAAGCGGGCAAAGCATTGAAAGATGCCTGCAATTAGAGGCTGATTTGTTTAAAAAGAGCCTTTGCTGACCTGCAGAGGCTCAAATCAATAAAGTGACTATATGAACAAAATTGATCAATCGATGTTTAGTGCAATGCTAAGCGCAGAGATAGCTCGGCATATTCATCATCCAAAAGGCTTCCGACATAGTAGCGAGGCATCTAAGTTTTTCACTCAGTTTATGTCCCGGCTGCATAAAACGGGAAGAATTAGTAAACAGATCTACAAATACTATATTAACTCGTTGGCACCTAAATCAAGCAACTTCCTTGGGAGGTGGGCTTTACGTCTGCAGAGATACCAAGAGATAGTGGCTGTAAGCAACGACGTTGCTAATAAGAGCGATTTGGAGAAGATTAAGCTGGCGCTGGAAGCTTTAGCCGATAAGCACGACATGATCGCAAAAACGAGCATATCAGATACTGAAAAGTTCGCTGACACAGAGGCGCACAAAGTTGCGAATAATGGCTTTATTGCGCTGACAAAAAGCCAAGAGAAAAAGCACCTGCAGGGAGAAGATAACCTGGTTTTACTGTCGTGTTACACGCCTACCAAAGAAAGTGGCTTGCGAATGTTAAGAATACTTCAAACTTATGGCTTTTCGCTCTATGAGCCGGAAACGCACTTTCAGCCAAAGCAAGTAGGGCAGATAGCACTAATCGTTGAGAAAAGAGAGGTCGCCGGCAAGAAAGCTGCGTAAAGGAGCCGTGAATTCGGCTCCCTTTATATCATGCTGCGTATTGGCGGTTTTTCAGCTCAATAACTGACTGGCAATCAACGCAGTTCTCACACCCCAGATTGTGCATTAGGCGCTTTTCCGGGATCTCGATACCACATTCCTCGCAGAAACCAAAATCACCACTACTCAGTTTAGCCTTTGCAGTGGTAAGTCGCTTTAGCTTGGTTTGCAATTGAGTCAACTCAAATTCATTTGAGCGCCTAAGGCTGACGTTGGCCGCAATATCGGAATCGTCAGCAGAGCGCTCGTTGCAACTATTAAGTTCAACTTGTTTGTCAGCTATCAGCTGTTTTGTACTCTCAATTTCTTTGTCTATCAGAGTTTCAAATTGCATCTCTCTTAATCCTCTTAATTGGATTTGTGGGACAGTCGTGCCGGCCGAAAGAAGTTTCAACAATTGAAAATTCCGTCCAGCGTTGTCGAAATGACACACACTGCTTAATATCCTCAATAACCTCCGTGAGGCTATTATTAACTTCGTCATTTGTAACTCGGATCATGATCCATCCAAACTTGGCCATTAATCTCTGTTTAGCTCTATCGCGCTTAAATCCCTCTAATGGTTTTCCGTGATAAGCATAGCCGTCCATTTCTATGGCCACTCCGTAAGCTGGCAAAGCGCTGTCAATCCGAAATTTCCTCCCAGTAAATGAGAGTGTTAGTTCATGCACCAGGTCGCCGCCAAAACGGCGTAAGCCAAACACGGTCGCAAGGCTTTGATACAGTCTATCTGCCGGCATTTTAGGCGGCAGGACGCAAACGGTCTCTGGCGCCGTCTTGTTCTTCGTGCCTGCAGACTTTAAATATTCACTAACACTCTTCTTATCCTGCTTGTTGACCCTTCCACTATTCAAAAGCGCTTCTATTTCTTTTGGATCAGTTAAACGAATGATTCCGTCCTCTACAGCGAATTGGTGAATTCAAGGTATATGGGAACTGTAACAGGGCAAATTATTTGGGCAGGCTGGATTAGGTAGCTAATTTGCGGTGTTATCTCCGATTGGTGAGCCTATTTAAGTGTAATATGGCCCTAAAGTTAGGTGACAGTTGTAAATCTATGGGAAATTTATCATTAATTGATCGTGAATCTAGCCATAAAGAGCCGTATAAGTTCAGCTCATTACTAGGGTCTGGCACATCTACAGAGCGCCAGCACGAGTTGGCCAAGCACTACAAAAGAGCGGATTTTCTCTGCCACTGCGTCAGTGAGCCGGTCCGAATGCACATCAAATATAGACTGGACTCAGGTCTTTATTATTTAGCGGATAACGCGAGCTCCCCACATCACGATCCCGGTTGCGACGTTGCCCGAACGCGTCGACAAGATAAAGAAACCGATGCGCCACTGGAGCACGCGGTCGAATATTGGGAGTTGCCGGAAGAGCTGAACCTGGTACCTAAAGAGCGTGCATCGAGAAACCCAGATGAATATAGGCCGGCACCCCCACAAAAAACACAGAGAAACCGAACGGCACCACTCATTGAACGAATTGTTTACACGCTTCTCGATGACTCTTTTGCATGTTATTACCATGGCAGGACGACAACGCCGTTCACAATGGCCATCGAGCTGAATGATAAAGAACATTCGCTTAGCGCTCTAAGGACGCACAGCAAGGAGAAATTCAAGCTGTACTATGGCGAGAACGGAGAAAAATTCGCGCAGCGAGCGTTGTTGGCGCCGGAGACAACATCCAGTGACACCCTTTTAGTGGTGCGAAAGCTAAACGAAAGCAGTGATAAAGAGGGCTTCGACTTTAAGGTCCTGGCAAATAAAGCCGGAGAAGTTGAAACAGTCAGAGATTACAGACTGAATACAGTATCAGCGCGTTGTGCGGTACCGGTTGTTCATAAAGAGGAAAAAACGTTACTCGAGTCATTGGAGCGGTGGGTAAAAGGCTCCAGAGAAGCGAAGGCATTCTTTGGTCGACGTATGCGCCCGTGGGTCTCCGGAGACAAGCTGCTGGAGTCGCCCATTATTGCCGGAGTAACGACGTCGACAGGGAAAAAGGTTCGGTTCATTACCCTTGTTAAGGGTATAAAAGCGTTTCAGGCAAAAGATTACGAGCTTCGATTCAACGCCACCTATGTGCCGGCAGATTTACTCCTTACGCAGTTAATAAAAAGCCAGGGCAACATGAATGAGTAATACGTTTTTGCTTGACGGAATGAATACATCATACCTAGTGACGTATTCACCTAAACCAGCCTCCACCATCGGCTCCCTTTACCAGCATGGGCTCTATTGGAAAGCGGTTACTTTGGTTTACTTATGTTTTCTCCGCTTTTCTTTTATTTATCTTTCGCGCGCGCCGAGGGGTCGGTCAGGAAAGGGCTTAGCGGGGTTCCGACCGAGCGGCGAAAGCCGCGAGTATAAGCAGTTGACTAATAGGTATGATGTATTCATATTTAGAGTTGAGTTTTTAACCGGAGAGAGCCATGGGTAACATCACTCAAGTACAGGCCACCGTTCAAACATTGTCGACGCAATTAGAATCGTTGACCGAAATGATTTATCGCGCGCATCTATGCAGCGCGGCCGTTAGCCAATTGCCGATGGTACCGGCTGGCGCCCAACTCAAAATGCACGAGCCGGTACCGGTCGAGAATATAACCGGAGAAAACGCGGTCATTGAGCTTTGTCGGCATATCCAGGACTTTTATGCCAGGGAAGGGGAAAGCACTCGCGTCGCAAGACGGTTGCCGGGGTTTGTTCACCTGCAGCTGCAAAAAAGTGACATGACGGAGCTGCGTGATTTGGTCGACGCGATAAACCGAACAAAAAATGATTTTCGTGATGGCTACCAGGCGTTAAACGCTACAGCGGAGGTTCGCCATGAAGTGCTGCACTCGGTATTTCCATTTATTGTCACGCTTAATATTACGAGGCAACTGATGCTGTTTACCGACCCAATAAAAAGCATTCACTTTAACTGGGTTCACAAGCACTCAATGAAAAAATGCACGCATGACGAAGTCACACAGCGACTGCATAACGCAAAAAAACATGGCCAGAGTAATACGGTCGACGCTATCACGTTCGAGCAACAACTAAATGAGGAGTTGGCCATAATGGAAGGACTCTCCGGCAACGAGCGATTAGTCATACGTCGGCCGATAAAAGAATCGCCAGTGGCCAACATTAGTTTCAGGTATCTTGGACGAAAAGTATATTCGGCTCACTCGCCATTTATTGTGGCCAATACACCGGAGACGTTTACAAAAATAACCAGTCATGCACTGAAAAGTTATGAACCGAGCGAACACAGAACGCCGGATAAATACAAGTTGGTGTTACCGCGGTTACACCTCTACCAGATAGATGAATAAGGAAAACAGTAATGTCGCAAAATTACGTTTATGACAAAGAAACTGAAACGCTACTCATGGCGGGCTGGGATAAGCCTGTACAAGAAGCGTACCTCATTATCGGAACGTTAAATGAGGAAGGGGACGAGTGGGAACACCCCTTGCCGGTTGATCGAGTGACACCTTTTGACCGTGTAAACTCTATTCAGTACGTAGACGAAATAATCGTCCAGTATTCCGGTATTGCTCAGATGCATGGGATCGAGTTACCTCAAAGCTTAAAGGTTGTATTAGCCGACCAAATAAGGAGAAATGCTGTCAACGAATTCGCAATACACGAAGAGGGAAAAGAACCGGTAATATTGTTTGATGGGCCTTTTCATACCAATTACTTTCGAAGCGGCCAAGTAGACTAAAAGGAGATACGTCTATGCCGGTACAAATAGCCTGGGCACTTAACGACAAGTCACAGTTCGTGCACATAGCCGACACAACAGACAGCGACAAATGGACTTGTCCTGCGTGTGGCAGTGAAGTGATCCCTAGAAAAGGCGAGGTAAACGCACACCATTTTTCCCACAAGGCAGATACTCACTGCTCGTCAGAGAGTGTTATTCATGCGCTGGCCAAGTCCATCATCATGGAAGCAGCTTCAAGAAAAGAAGCTCTAAAGTTACCGGCCTTGTTTGGCACAGTATCCCTGAGTCATACACCGGAAGAAAAATGGTCTGTGTACCCGGTTGAAATCAAGAAGACTCTGCATAACGCTAAGCCCGAAGTGAGTTTAAGCTCGGTTAGGTTCGACGTGCTGGCTACCATTGAACACTTAGGCCAGCTGGCTATTGAAATCGCGGTGCATCATCGTAAAAGCCGAGAAGACATTTATAAAATTCAAGTCGCCGGCAAACCGTGTATTGAGATATATCTTGATGATGTTAGCTGGAATGTCAGTTACCAGGAGCTCAAACAACACGTACTGAACAGCGCTAATAGAGTCTGGCTCTATAGCCCCGAGGCAGAGAGAGCTAAACAGCAAGCCGTTATCGAGCTTGAGCGAACCTTTGGCTTACAAGACACAGCCGAGTCTTCCAGTCAAATACCAGTCACCACGGATGAAAAAAGAGAAAGTGCTATAACCGATAAAGATCGGTTAATTGGCGCACTTAATACCGGGAATTACGCGAATGTTCGTGTTATACCCGTTTTATCATCCGCGCCCCCAAAATTCACTGTCAATGGTAAGACTTACCAGTCTCTATATAGGGCAAAGTACACACCAAAGCTGCAGGGGGTAAATGACATAAAAAAAACGTCTTATGGCTGGCGCGCGAGCTTAACCATAAAAAGTGAAAAGCCGGGCAAGCCGAGCCTTAATATTCCCTACATCATGATTGAATCGGATCCACCTGAATTGAACGCGGCTCTCTCCGAGCAAAAGGTCATGGCCATCACGGAAATATCCAGCAGACAAAAAGATGCGCCATTTCAAATTGTGTTCATAAACGTTGGCGCATGGATCGAAAAACTTGATATTAAAACAATGAAAGGGCACGAACGGTATAAACAAGTTATTGCGTCAAATGAAGAGGGGAACAAAAAATAAGGTGCTCTGCCTTAGGTAAGAGCACCTTATGGGATTTTAAACACTACGGTTGAGGCATTTATTCGTCTTCGGCGCCCAGAAAGTGAGCCCAGCTAACCCACTGCTTTTCATAAGCACGAGGAGGAATAGAGGGGATACCAGCAGGACGTTTCCCGTCTCTGCAGAATTTACGCCACTCAACAATGTTCGTTAAATTATACGGCTTCATTACTGCTCTGGCTTTTTCAAAATCAAGGAAGCGACCACTTTCTGGTGCCAGGAACGTATTCCAGTCAAATTCTTCACCATAGAACGATTCTGGCTCACGAGGTGCGATTACACCCAATGAATTGGACTTAACAGCTTCCCTATACGCCGATTTGGTGCTGATTTTGTGATAATGCACAATCCGTGTCAGATCATCCAGTGACACTACGCTACGGATCTGGCCTCCTTTCTCAAGGTGCGCTATTCCCTTATCAAAAAAATCCTGCCAGCTGTCGATATCATCATAGTAGACAAGAGGCTGATAAGGCACCTCGGGTGGTCGTTCGAGCCCTTCAAACTTTCCGTGGCCTAAACATAACTGACGGAAGTCAGAGCTACTATAACACCCCATCTGCAATAGTTTTGCGGCAGCCTCAGGACTAGGCAGCTTGGTAACTGTATTCGATTTTGACTTCACTGCGCTCATCAGATACCTGTTTTGTTTTGGCTCTGCCTACTGTCTTAAATGGCGATAAAGCGTTATCGACAAAACTCGCTGCAAGTTGAACTGAACTGAACAATCCCTTTACAGAAGCGATAACTCTACTGTTCTCATCTATTATTTCTATTACCCAATTCTCATAGTGAAAGTAAGGATATTTTTTTATAACTATAGTAGCACCGGCGTTGACCACTCTCATAAGTGCTCTTGCTATAATCGGATCATCGAGCATATTATTTGTACCGCTATTCAAATAGTAGCACCATGATACTAAAACTTTGTGGGTTCTGACTTAGATTAGCTGCCGATTTCACACTGCTAAAATTCCATATATTTAAAATAACCCATTTATTAACAGGAGAACAACAAAACCATTGATATTCCTGAACAACGAAAAAAATTGCGGTAATATAAATCCAGGATAAGTTAGTGTTTTCACATTGATACGGAGACTAACGTGACAGCAGTTAACAGCACTCAAGTCGCAGCATTGTTTTTAAAATACCTCACACTCCAACCAGCATCTGTGCTGGTTGCTGAAGATGGGGAGAACGAATTGAAATTATGGTTCTGTCCCGAATCAGGAGCGCCTTCTATGGGGTCAGGTTTGCTCAGTGATGTGCCGATTGATACGCCGATGTCGTGCGTTTTTATTAACGGTCCTCAATTACTTCAGGCTACCAAAAATGAAGCCGCTGACGTATCGCAAAACCTGTTAGATACAGTTTTAAAAAGCGTGGCCACGCAATTGCAACGCCAACTGGATGATTTTGTATTAGAGCCCAACAGCAAGTCAGCCGAGTTTGCTAGCAAAATCATCGAAAGTGACGATGATGTAGCTGAGATTCAAAACTTGTATTTGGGCTCAAACACGGTGAAGCACTAGCATGACGAAACTTAAAGAATTGACAATTTTCCCGGCGTTCAACAACCCGCCGCTTATCGTTGCCGGCATGGTTTTTGGGATCTGCCTTATTTTTGGTTTGTTTTTGCTATTCAGTCATACGATCGTTTACGACTACAGTGGCGTGCCATATATTGCATGGCCGTGGGCGCTTCCTTGCTTTCTTCTTTTGGCTCTCTATAACAACAAGTTGGTCAGAGCTGGAGATGCGTTGAAGGTGAGCTGGCGCTTGGGGCCTATAACGCTAAAAAACAATAGCTACCAGTTAAACAGCTTGGCCTGGGTACCATACGGGAATAAGCAAAAATACTTATCTCTTCACGACGGAAAAGGGAAAGTATTAGTTGCTTCAAGTCAAACAGCTAAACACATCTCTGTCCTCATTAGTTAAGTTACAGATTTAACCCGCTATATTCTCCCTCTTATCGCCGCTCGGGCGAGGAGGGAGGTTGTATCATTTGCTTAATCGACAAAATTAAGCAGAGACTGCCCAATGCTAACCTCCGAAATAATCGAACGTACCGGTGAAGCCTACTCGGTTGACAGGGATATTTTATATGCGCAACAAGGAATATATGTTTTAGGAAGTCGTCGCCAGGCTGGGCGAGAGCTTCTTCTTCGACAGTGTAGACATCATAAGCTAACCGACATGTTAGAAGCGCCTCACCTTTTTGTGGAACACCTCGATGACTTGATTGACTCGAAACTTGAGTACGCCAGGAGAAAAGAAGTTGTACGGCCACAAGACGAGCGTCTCTTCATTAACTTAACGCCTTCACAGTTGTCCAGCAGTAGTTTTGAGCGACAACTCGTAAAGCTGGCGGATTATCATGATAAATACGAAAAAGTAGTGATCGAAGTCACAGAGAATGAAGGCGTGAACGACTGGGCGAAGATTAAGGGCCAGCTGCACTTAGCCAGAGAAGCCGGATTGGAAATTGCCGTTGATGATTTTGGCGCCGGGCACTCTAATATCACGTCTTTAATTGAAACAGCACCAGACTTTGTCAAAGTAGACAGGCACATACTCAACGCAGCATGCCAGACTATTGCGCATGAGAACTTTCTTTACTCACTGGTAAGCTTCATTCACAACCTTGGAATGAAGACCGTTCTTGAAGGAGTAGAAACCGCTCGGCATTTAACGATTGCAATAAAAAGCCGTGCGGCAATGGGGCAGGGCTTTCACTTACATCGCCCTGCAATTATCGACTAAGACAGATCCCAAGCATCGCCTTTTTACTGTTTAGGATGTTTGTCGTAACATCCTGAACATAGAGTTTGCCAATGCGCCGGCGCATGGTGGTAGTGTCAAAGTCTGGTCTAACGGCAGCGTAACCAGGAAACTTATCATCATCCATTAAACCAGCACTTCCGGCGCAGACCTGCATTCGCTGAGTAATGAGACCAACAGTGATAAACGGCCAATGCTTTTGATAGGGCGCCAGCACCACTTTCAACTCGTCGCGCCAGGTGATTTTATCCTGTGTCTCTATGAGTTTCTCGGCACCAGTGACAAGCGGAACATTGGTCACAATTTGAATTACATATTGTGGCAGAGGTTTTCCGTCAACTCTCGTATTGTTGATGGCCTCCGTTTGTCTATTCTCTTTCGCTGCCTTAATTGCCGGAAGCAAATACTTCAAGTAAACGTCTTTCATCGCTTCTGAGAGAATACGCTCCTGAGCTACCCGCTTCCTGACAAGGTAAGCATCACTGCCCGGTGCAAGCGTATCGGCACTGTACGCCTCCTCATAAGCTTTTGCGCGTTTTATGAAAAGCTCCGTTAGCTCACGAATTTTACCTTGCTCAAGTTCACGTGAAAGCTCCTCAAAAGCCTCAGACTTTCGCTGAGAATCAATGCCGTCTTTAATTCGCTGTAACGTTCTGAGAGCCTTTTCAGAATCAAACGTAACCCGGGCCGTTAACTCTATTGTGTTTTCTTGTTTATTGATTGACTCATGAGTTAACTCATACAGCAGAATAGAAGCCGAATACGATTTCAACTCTTCAGAGTATTGGCCATTATTAACGCTTTCGCTGCCGGAGAGTAAACTCGGCAGCTGCTTGCCCGCCTTCACAAGTGCGTGGCGCTTAAATATGGTAAGAACATCACCGCGTGAAGCTCTATCCATAGAATACGTCTTATTGATCGTAACGGATGTTACATCAGCGATCGACGCCGCTGAGAATACAAAACAAAGTGCTAAAAGGTATTTTTTCATGGGGGCATCCCAAATCGAGAGTTTGCAGCCATTAAACAACACTATTTAATGACTGCAAGTTTTTTAGCGTTTAAAGCTATTGCCTCGCTCATAGGCGCTTGCAAGTCTGTCTACGGCACCGTTAAACCCGTTAGCGCCTCCTATGTCTTTCAGTGTATCCGCATTGTGACCACCAAAATTCCTCAAATCGCCCTGAGTTTGTCCACGCCAACCATTAGGATTTGGCGCATTAAATAGCCCAGGAAGGTCTGTAGTTTTTCTGTCAACAAAATAGTCCGCGGCATTATAGGCGTCGTACTTCGCTTTGTCCGACGGGTTTTCCCCAAGGCTGCTCCTATTTGAATTATAAAGCGACTGGCGGTCAGCTGCATTCTTATCAACTAACGGAGCGTCAAAGTTGATATCACTGTTTTCTTTGTTTGCCTCCAGTACAGCCATGCTATCAAGGGCTGCCTGCTGCGAGTTGCTATCCAAACTATTAAAGTACTGCTTGCCCGCATCGGTTGATAAAAACTGAGATGCTGCATTTGCTTCTCTTAGTGAGTTGCGTGCATCATGAGCCCAGTTATATAGTCCGCCGCCAATAGCCCTTTCATCTGACTTATCGTACAAATCTAGGATGTCATTTCCGCCACTAAGAAGCTGCTTTAATCCTCCTTGAACACCGGAAACATCGCCATAGCCACTATCGATAGCTGCAAACTCACCAACGCGAGCATTGTTTTCAATACCGTCGTCTTTGCCAAACGGCGCCATGAATCCGTCATAGCGGTCATAAAAGTCAGGAACATTACCTTCCATTTCAGCTCTTTTGGCTGCGAGCTGCTCTTGCACTTTCCCACTCTTAATGTCATGAAGGTTTTGGGCTGCGTCGAACTCTTCCGCACTATTTTCTTGTTTGGCTTTCAGATCCTCTTTCTGTTTGCCTATATCACCAGCGTTCACACCTGTACCATCGGTCACCGATGTGGCTGATTTACGGACTGCATCGTGAGCGCCTGGGGCGTCATATTGACCAGAAGCAGTAAATGAACGACCTAACGCGGCAACACCGCCAGCGCCTGTGCTTGACGTATTATTTGCCAGCTCAGTATAAAGCATTCCGGCTGTAGCCATATTCGCAGCCTGTTCATCAGCATCTATTGTTTCATCTGCCATTAGCCCAGCTGTAACTGCGTTGAGGCCGCCATATTCACTAAGTTTTGCTGCATCTAAACGGTCTCCGTCCATGACGTGTCCCATTCCAGAATCTCTTAGTCTGTCGGCATATGTTTGACCATTACCAGCATCTTTACCCATCTGCGAGTTAATAGCATTCATGGCGCCTTCATCTGTCATTAGATCAACATCGCGACCATTCAACGTCACACCAGCCGCTGCGCTACGAGCATCAGCGGAGGTAGATGACCATGATTTAAGCGCCGTCTGTGAATCATTGAATGATTTCTTGGCTGCGTTCGCCTCTTCCCATCCAGCGCCTTCACCAACCATATTAGATTTTGCAACAGTATCGGCCATCTGCGAAGTGTCCATGGAGTTGTAAACTTCGGCTAATTGATCCTTCTCAGTATCGCTTAAGGTTGAGTTTTCGCTACTGGCCTTTTTAACAACGTCAGAGTAATCCCGCCCCATACTGCCCGCGATTCCAAGAACTTCATTAAGTGCTTTAGGGCTAGACAATGACAGACCGCGTGTATATCTCGAAGCCTGTTCCCCGGTCATACCGGACTGAGATTGATACCCTTTAATAGCTTCAGCTGCATCTTGGTAAGTAGAGCCTTCTCCAACATTCTCACCGTCACTAATTGAAATATTTGACCCAGCACTAGATTGTGACTGAAGGCTATCACTCGCTTTCGATAAGAATTCATTTCCGCTACTGCTAACCTGCTGTTGTGCATGCTGTCTTAAGGCCGTAGAGCCACTAGTAAGTGCTTGACCACCTGATATTTGAACGCCAGTATTGTCCTGAGCGCCGTTAAACGCAGCGTAACCTCGACCATCAGCGCCCATACCAACGACTTGGTTCATCAGGGCGGTTCGACCATCAGGAGTCGTCTGTGTCAAGTCTGGTGCCGCACTCTTGCCGTCGTAATTACCACCAAATTTACCCATTACCCCCATCAGAGAGTGAACGCCACCATAGATTAAGAAGATCGCTAAAGAGGGGATTGCTGCTGTCATTGTGGCAGCGACGACCAACTGACCTTCAATTTCTTGGATAGATGACAATTCATTCGCCATGCTGAATAACATATCCGCGCTGGGTGCGGCAGAAGGGTCATTTGTCGCGGCCCCGGGAGCAGTTTTTAAAGCATCCCGGACGGACTCATATGAAAGAATGTTTACGAATACTGCGATTAATGCCCATAGATTTGTAAACAGAAGGACCGTCATATACTTGCCAATGTACGCAATCCCCATTCCACCAAGTACGACCAGAAACATAAAAACAGGCGCAAGGAAAAACACAAATCCTTCTAGCGCTGTAATCATCGGCTTCATTACTTGCAGGAACATACTGCGTTCGCCGGCTCTTTGGTATAGCCGCTGCTGCTTGGCCTCAAAGATACCGCGACCAAATGCATGCTCAAGTTGCGTATCCTGGACGCCTTCAGCCACTTTATAGGATAGCCAGCGACCAAGCATTAACTGCTGCGGTGTAGGGGAGTTAACATCACCTAAGACCTGACCAAGCATGTTCATTGAATTAATATTGACACCTAAAGAACTAAAGTGCGTCGCCATATTTGAAATGTTTTGACTACCCGGACTTAACGCGCTGTTGAGGGTAGCGTGAACTTCGGAGCAACTCTGAACTTTGGATCCACCAGAAGCCATATAGTTCGTTGAATCGAACCAGTTATTACTTTTGGGTTCAAGCGCCTGCAGCATCTCGTGCGATGGCATAGTTTTCAGTTCATCAGGCGAAATTACATCAATGTTGTTGATGATACTTGGCTCAACGTAGCAACGCTTAATAAACTCATCGAACGTCTTGATAAGTCCTTTTTGCATCTTCACGGCCGCAGGATCAACCGAGTGCATATGAACAATAGCTGTTAAAGGGTCGTTTCCTGGCTGAGATATGTCACTGCTGGTGCTGTATACGTTAGAAAAGTGCTGCTGATAATCTTTAATTATTGGCACAAAAATGCCAGAGGCAACCCACGCGGGTACCGCCGCCAAAAACGGCACATCGTTGACAGGGTAAACAACATGACTTCCGTCAATCGGCTCCACTATGACGTCAAATTTGGGTGTCGTAGACGGGTGAACAAAAAACATAAATAGAACGACACCCAAAAAGAATTCCCTTAATGGGTGCGGGTTTTTCTCATTATCGAGCGTGTACTTGACTGTAAAAATTAACAGTCCAAGTAACAATATAATTCCAGAGAAAAACATGGTTGAGCCACTTTGATACATGGCCACAACAGCATGAAGAATATCACTTATAAACTTGGGGTTACCCTGGACGTATATTGATAACTGATCCATTACATCCCCCGACGCTTATTCTCTATCGCCGCAACGACGGTTCCTACTGTTCCGATAACAGCAAAAGATTTCTTCACCTCCTCCCGGGCTGTTACTTGCTCTAGCTCTAACTGCTCGATCACTGTATCAATGCGCGATAACGCCTGTCTTCTTTGGATCTCATTATTGTCGTCTGCGCTCAGTTCTTCGAGCTTGTTATATAAAGCTTTGAGCTCATTCGTTACCAAGGCTATGACGCTATTTAACATCACATCTTCCAGGTAATTATTCATATCTTCCAACGATATGTTTAGAGACTTCTTCATCGTCATATTGCCTTGAAGGCTAATATTCAGCATTTCGACATATTTTTTCTGCCTTTCGCTCAGATCCTGTGGCCCCTCTGGATTAAGCAGTTTTTCCAAAATACCGTCTTCAGTGTCCGTCCCCCGAACAATATTCGATATTTGGGTTTTAAGCGGAACAAGAGAGTCGCCTGTTTTGGTTGGATTTACACACTGATCTCTAGCAGTCGCGCCGATAGAGCTGCATTTGTACCACTTAAGCCCATCAGAGCCATTAACCCCGGTTACAAAATCTTTAATCGTGAAGGCAGGCGAAACCGGGCGCTGACCAAAGTTATTAGGTTTCGACTCGTCTTCAAAAGCTATACTGGTACCGGTTAATGACATTAAAAACTCAGCGATATCAGTAACACTCTCACCGAACAAGATTGACTGAGCCCCCTGAACAACAGGAGCATTTAAGTCATTCCCATTCACGTTTTGACGTCCTCCAGCGACAAGCTGGTAAATGGCATTACCCATAAGAGTTGCATCTGCTACAGGCTTTGCTACACCAGCGATTGTTCCAGGCTCACTTTCGTTCGTGTCTTGGACATCCGCAGGGCTATTAAGGAAACCTAAATCTGACGAAATAAAGCTAGATGTCGTCTTATTAACCGCTTCAAAATAGTCCTCAGGCGAAGTCCCGGTTTTGCTCTCAATAAATCCACTGATTTGTTCAGTTGCCGCGGAACATGAAGCTCTGCTAAACTGGTTCATCTTGTTTAGCATTTCCTGTAGCTTAGCCATTTGGTTCTCACATACGGGACAAATACTGGACAAAGCAAGTCCAAAGTAGTAGCTCGCAGCCCCCTGTATCATTGCTCTTCCGGTCTGTACAAGTTGGTCTTTACTGATAATTCCGAATGAACCGCCGTAAATATCAATTCCACCACACCCACTGGTAATTGACGGAGGATTGAACGTCGCAATATCAAAGTTCGCTCGTTCTGCACGTATTCTAGCCGTCCCACCTGACACATAATGAGAGCCCTGACCGGTTCTCCCTGATTGAGCGCCAGTAGTAGAAACACTCGCAAATAAATCCGACATATCCGCATTGGCAGCAGAATTAACTCCTAAAGCAAGAGTGGCGCTGATTAAGACAGTTCTTAATTTCATATCTATTAATCCTTATTAACTCTGGTGCCGCCAACCGGCGCGATGTCGTTAAGTTTTCTTCGTAATAACTCGGCCAAGTAACCTTTATCCGATTCAAGTAGCTCTCTATCCGCCTGCAGAACACCGTTTTCGTCTTCTAGAACATTGATTTCGCGGACGTCGGTCGTGAGAGCGTACTGTTCTTTTGTCAAAACGTTCATGTCTCTGGCTGCAAGTAAGGTTTTGCGTTCGAGGTCAGGAAGTGTGGTAAGTCCCTCACCGACAATGGTGAAAGCCTTTTTCTCTCCTCGCTGAAAGGCACTTTTTGCAAGAACTATTGAAGGCGTGTACTTCAGGTTAAACTGGTTGAAAACTTTTAAGTCCTGGTCGAATACTGTTTCCATTTTTTCGGTTCCGGGCAGGATCCCCGTATCAACAGAAATAGCTAATATATTAAGGTCATATCGACGCGCAAACTCTTTCATAATCGGTAGCTGTTGTGCGCAGTACGGGCAATCTGAAGAGTAGAAAAACCACAAGTGAGACTTAGCGCTCAGAGACTTTATTGTTGCGGCCAGTTGATCAGCGGTTTCTTTCTTAAAAACATTCAACGACAGAGTAGAAGTAGGGCGACGAGCGGACTCATCTAATTGCCGCTCCATTTGCACGAATTCTGTCATACCCCGTGAAAAACGTGAGGACATATCCGTCATTAAGCGCTGAGCATACGCAAACGCGGCTTTATTCTCGTAAGTTGGATTTTCAATTGCCTCAACCATCAGTAACTCAACGTTTTTGCGCAGCCACTCCACATCAAGAGGCACCTTTTCTGACTTTTCTTCCTTGGGTGGCACTACAACAACTTCTTTTTTTTCTTTTGGCTTTTCTTCTTCGGGCTCTGGGTCGGTTTCATGCCAGAACCAACCCCGCTCTTTCTCTTGATAAAATGAGGGCTTGTCCTGTGCTAACGCAGCCGAAGGCGCAGTTAAAGTGATAACTAAGCACGCAATTAAGTAACGCATAATTTCTCCACACAAAGGTATGGCTAAATTATATTGAACAGAAAAACTATCTAGCGCAGATAAGGAGGCTTATTTAGGGGGTAAAATGAGAAGGAAGGAAAATTGCCGCCATTTTAGGTGGCGGCAAAGGATAAAATCATAAAATTTCGCGGTTTTTGTATATCCACGATGCCAATATAGTATTGGCATTAACGTGCTGTATTAAGTTAGGTGTATTGAACTTGCGACAATACTCCCCGTACTTTGAGGTTCTTTGCTCATAAAGCCCAGCGGAAAGAACCGGATCCAGAACGACCGCGTTAATATGACCAATATTAGTGCGGTCGCCAATATAGCTTGTCTTTGTTTCGCTAAAATCAAGTGTTTTCAAAACAAAGCGGTCAGCAGGATTATTGTGAAAATCTACCATTTCACCAAATGCTGAAATGGCATTGTTCTTGGTATTGCAAGCGACTTCACCACCAAATACATCTGAAACAAAATCTTCACCCAGCTCGGCCTGAAGATAGCCAAGGCTTATTTCAGCAGAAGACAGATCGATATCGTCAGGCAGCGCCTGCAACTTTTCGTGTTGTGCTTGAACGCCAAACGACAACAATCCGACGATTAGCGCTGGTATTACAACTTTGTTGTCCATCTATCATCTCCAAGCTATTTCTATCTTCAATCTTTACAGCGAGTTTCTATAAAGTCAATTCAACACTTTCGTTTCACGCAACTTTTTCGGAATCGTCGTCTTTGCTTAATAGTTCTTTAGCTCGTTTTAGTGACGAACGGTGACTTGAAATGGCAGCTTTTAAATTTCGGCAGCTTGCGCATTCTAAGTCTAAGTCCTGTACGTGGGTAACTTGTGTCTTCTTGCATTTCCGGCATTCCTCAATGACAACGACTTCCCCGGAGACGATGCCATCCAATAGAGATATGATCCGCATAACAGAAATCTCAGGATCATTTAGACGCAACTGCACGGCATAATAGGTGTTAAGTAAGGCTTCGGGTTTTAGGGGGAATTGTAGGTGCCTGTTTTTCGGGTAGAGCGAACAATAAACCCGATATATCACGTCGGCCGCTCGCATGTATTCATGTGTTGCGCGCATCCAATACAAGCTTTTTTTATGCTTTACTACACCGGTGACTCTCTTTTGCTTCCTCCAAAGAGGGATAAGTGAACTTTCGTCTATCCAACGTTGAAGCTCTTTTTTAGAAGTGCCTATCTGTATTAGTTTCTCAATTGTAACTAGCGTCAGTGCGTCGTAAACGGCGTACATAATCGTTCCTCTCTCAGTTTACTGCCAATGCTTCTGCGTAAAGCTGGGACAGTTCACCAACGGGGTTCTGAATTGTAGAAAGCACATGAACCTTCGAGGTAGGTAAATTCAGTTGTAACAGAGGAACTGTTTTTTCTTGCGCCAGTATCGTGTAAAGAGTTTCAGCATTTATGTTCTTGAAATTTTCCAGCGACTGGCCGCAACTCATGTACTGTTGCGCTATCGCTGGGTTCGTAACACTTAGCTCTTTAAGAGCTAGTAAAGCGTGCGCCTGAGCATTATGCAGGCGCTTTGTAAGCTCTTTAAGTTTATCCAGTTCAGTTTCGGCACAATTCGATATTGACATACTATTTTCTCACTAGAAGTTAAATATCAACACTCAATCTGTGTAAAATAATATCCGAGTTTAGGGAAAGAATAAAGACGTTGTTCTAAATTTAATCATTCCCTATAGAAGTCAGATCCACCGAAGAGAGCGCATTACTCTGAATTCCCTCATTATTATCGGCATATTCACTTGTTTTCTCTTCAGGAACCTCTTTTGTATCCTTATTATCAGGTTCATCCGTATTGGCAGGAGGCCCGAAGGTTACTCCTTTTTGTGCCAATAGGGCGTTTTCAGCCAGGCGCATAATTTCTAAATTTCGCGCTCTGGCACTTGTGAACTTACTCAAGTGATCCGTAATGTGAAGCCCGGGAGGTAAAGTAAAACGAACCGGTATCCCTTGTTGTGAAGACATGATTTAAGCAACTCCTTTTGATTTCTGTAATTGCTTAAAGTATTCAACACCACCCCAGTACATCCCCTCGCACACAGCAGTAAGGTGATTATCCAGAACAACAATTCTGTGATCAGGGTAAGCGGCTTGAATGGCCGGAAGATAAGTATTCGCAGCTCCTCCCATTAGAATGATAAGACCGACATCGGCACCGTCTCCTACAGAATTGCGCATAGCTGTTACCGCATTCCCAGTTGCTTCACTTATAGTAGAGGTACAATCAAACGTCTTTCCATGCGTCCCATCACACTTTGGGAATGGGTAGGATTTACCAAATATTTTAAATTCGCCCGGATGCTTCCAAAAAGCGTTGTCTACCTGGTCCAGTGACAACTTATCTATAGAAAAGGCATCTTTCAGTCGCTCAGAAACCTCGCGCAACACAGTAGACATTCCTAAGTCTTCAGCTCCGCTTCGTGAGTCGTTCACCTGCAGTCCGCGGCTAACTATCCAGTCGAAAGTCAACATTCCCGGATCCGCTGCCAGTGTATTTTGTTGCGCCAGCTCCTGAAACTCTGCAGCTGTTAACTTAGCTCCGTAGGCAAGTAAGCCACCTAAAGGCTGAGGGATGCACCATACGTTTTTTACGTTATAAACCTTACCGTCAACTTCGTGCTTGCCCAAGGCAAGCTCTTTTAGTTCATGCCTACGCTTCCATGTGTTGACCGGCAAGCCGAGCACGAGCAAATCGATTTCGGTGTTCTCTATGTAGGCCATAGAGCCAAACAAGAGTGCTTTGTATTGTGTCGAGCGGATATACTCAGAGTTAAATACCCGGCCACTGGAGTCATTAGCTGCTAAGTGCGCATCCGGACCGATTTCATACTTGATACCCTCAACCGTCACAGTTTTTGTATCCCGCTTTGTAATACCTGAACTTAGATCATTTTTACTCGTACTCACCTTCGCAACAATAGAAGGGAAACAGAGTAGTTTAGGGTTGCCTTTTTGGTCAGCACCAGTGATAACCGCGCTATTACCAAAGCCAACCTCGATGACACTAATATTGCTCATTGCATAGTCCTTTTGTCGTTAATTCGTCAGGATTCGTCATAAACAGCCAACTAGCGACACTTTGATTTTGTGGAAGGAGTCGCCTGGAATTCAGAGCGGCGCAAATATGCAAAAAGCGCGGATTAACGACACTTACCCTTTCCTACCTCGCCAAAGTGTCACTTTTTGACGGATTAGCGACACTTTACCCTCAATCGAACCTCACCCATCTCAGATTAGGGGTGAAATTAGGCACCTTATCCACGGAGCAATAGGAAAATTGCATGAAACAATAACCTTGCTGATTGATAAATCCGCAGATGCAGCGCCTGCGACACAAATCTGTGTCGCGAGTAGTGCATCCAGCAACGGTTGGCGAGGCTATTTCGGGGTGGTCAGGTGCAGCACCTGCGACACAGATATGTGTCGCGACTTATGTTCCTGAGTCAGGTGAGACCGACTTACACCCCAAAACCTAGCTTGCATCTCATTGTTGATTTAGCTGCCGAGATGCAGCACTTGCGACACAGATATGTGTCGCGACATAGGTTGCCGAAATAGATCGTTAATATTTTTGAGGCCCGTGTCGCGGGTGCAGCACCTGCGACACAGATAAATATTATATAAAACACATGCATCCGATTACTGATGAAATAGAAAAGGCCGTTGCGACGCTGAAGTCGCAAATGAGCCTGGTAGCAGAAGAGGCCAAGTTTGTGGTCGATGACTACTGGGCTGTTTTCAAAGTCGAGAACAAAAAGATAAACACGGCTATCGCAAGAGGTGAGGACGCGAAAAAACCAGCGAGTCTCGCACCTGTTGTCGATGATCTATATCGCGCCGGCAGAAAACCGAACATACGCTGGAGAATCTTTTCGTCAGAAATGCGAAAGCTATCTAAGCATCTAACATCGGCAAACGGCAAAAACACCTCCCCCTCGGAACCATTAAAACCTACCGTTCGTGGTTACACGGATAAACAGCTTTCAAATTATTGCGTCGGTTGGGAAACGGAGATGGTGCTAAAGACTGAGGAGAAGCTCAGCGATGCCCGAAAAGCAATCGACCATATTCAGGGTGCCATTGTCGGTTTAGAGCGGATTCTAAGGCATTCAAAATCACACAAACAGTCTCAACAGGAGTTATCCAATGGCTGAAGCAACACAGAAAAAGCAAAAAGAGCAAGCTGCTCAACAGCAGAAGGCAAAGAAACAGGCAAGCAATGCGCGTCGTCGTCAACGGCTGCAAACAACCAATGAGTTAGCAGCAACGAAAGTGCGTACATCGCTTGTTGTCGAAGATCAGTCATCCCGGCATTCAGAAAACCTGCCAACGCTTGAGGTCACGCTTAAGTATAAAACGTCATTCATACATAAGTTTCTTGCGGAGCGTAGCGAGCGAATTATGCAGGTAACTGAAAGATTGGCGTCGGCACTGCGGGCTCTCTCAGTTGAGCGGGATGCGTATGAGCAACTCAGCTCATGGATATCCGTGACAATTAATGAAGCTCGCGACGAAATTAACGAGATTGCGACACAGCGCAAAATCATGGAAAAAACGCTGACTAAAGAGCAGCGCAAGGTAAGCGTAAAAACGCCGGACCGGTACCAGGTGAAATTTGAATTCACCACTCCAATCGGTGCTCAGGTTATTGCGCTAGTGAATGACATTGATCAGGAATTGGCAGAAGCGCAACGGATTTACTTTGCCGGAGCCATGAATGACCTTGAATTAGCGGAAGCCAACAAACAAGGGTTCAAAATCATCAATGCGTTCATTGAAAAGGTGTTTAAGGTGACCTCGCCAGGGCGACGTGAAGGTGGTCGATTCCAAGCAGAGCAATTTGCCAAAAGCATGAAAGCAGGCGCGCCGGCTCCAGCAGAAGACACCAAAGCAGCCGTTAGCGAGTGAAGCCATAATGGGTAAATTGAGACAGTTAACAACCCAGCTTCTTAGCAAGGCAATGCCAACTAAGCAGGCGCCCGTTAGCGCGCCCGCCAAACCTGAAAAGGTGGTGGGGGAGCATGATACATACAGTGATATTTATGGGCGGGTTATCCCTGATGCCGATATCATTATGTATCCGCCAAAGCATGTCGGTATACCGGTTTTTAGTGTCGACGCAATACTCAAACGATACGGCTTTCATCTTGAGAAGGTTCGCAAGCACGCCGGAGTTGGTGACAACCGGAGCGCTAAAGATGGCGGCCTGCTGTTTGATGCGATGTACCGAAAGCCGGTAGAGCGATTTATTGAGTATGCTCACATGCTGCCAGCTAGTGAAGATTATCATCACACCTCCCCGGGTGGGTTGTTACTACATAGTCTCGATACCGCACTAATGGCATTAAGGTTTTCGCTGTCAGAAAAATCTCCACGCGAAAGCCGCTACATTGACCTATATAAACAAACCCAAGAGCGCTATCCGTATGCTGCTTGGTTAACAGGTCTGTGCCACGACACGGGAAAGCTGTTTACCGATATGCGCATTAGCGCGCTGTTGGCGTTTAATGACGAAGGCCAGGAAGTCGACGTCAGGAAGACCCGCGTTAGCGTGCCCGATTGGCGTCCTGAAAAAGAGAGCCTGATTGAATGGGCACAAAGATTTGGCGTGACTCGATATGACGTGACTTACTTAAGTAGCCGGGTGCATAGACGTCACAATGCCAAATCAAGCTACCTGCTGCCGGAAATGCTATTTGGTGATGGGCTTGATTACATTCTCGCCTCCCCAACGAACATTCACGGGCAAATGATAGATTCGTTAAACGGATATGCAGATCGGGACGACTACCTGTCGAACATCATCCGTCAGTGCGATGGTCATTCAGCTGCGACTGACGCAATCCAATTGCACAGTCGGTATACCGGAACAAGCACAATGTCAGGTTTTGGCCGGGTTCATAAAATTCTGCGCCTATCCCGACCCATGCTCACTTTTAATTCACGAAAAGGGCATGCGTGGTGTATCGGGAAATCGGTATTCCTGAAATGGACCACAGCGTTCGATGTGTTGATAGAGACGTCACGGAAGTCTCAAATCTTCATTCCGCACTCTGCTGAAATGCTAAAAGAGCTGATGTACGAGAATCAGTTACTAAAGCGGTTCGGTGGCGTAGAACGAAGCGTGAAGTTTCTCCCGGGCGAGCATACCAAACGAACGGTCGAGGATATTTACCGAGGGCGGTTTGAAGCTCGGTGGGAGTATCTGATTGAAACGCGCGAGTGGAACTCGCTCTTTGAAGCAGAGACGCTGCCTAAGCCTTCTCCTGGCATTATCCATATGCCGACTTCTGATGAATACCTGATTGTCGACAACGAAGGGGAGACAGAGTCCGTTCTTGGCGAAGAGGTGGAGCGGATGATTGAACAGGAAGAAAAGAAGAAGGAGGCTGATGCGAGAGCCCGCTCTAAAGCCGCCAGCTCCGGAGCCAGTGAAAGCAACAAAACGACCGCGGCTGATTCCAAAGATGATTCGACAAATGAGCCAGCAGCTACACCTGATAAGAGCAAGCAGGCCACTAAAGGCGGTAGCAAGAAAACCTCAAAAGGGGCATCTCTCGGTGTCAGCAAGGTAAAAAGCAAACTGACACCGGCGCAAATAATGGCCGAGGCAATGGCTGATGCTGACAACGACGGAAGTGCCGAACAAGACGTTGAGCCTGAACATTCAGGTAAACCCGAAGTTGAAGCGGCACACCGAAGCGTCGGGGATGAAACTGGAACAGAAGAAGCGACGCCGAGACAGGTAGCGGAACTGCCCGACGGCATCAAGCCATTCAAGCTCAAGACGAAGACCTCTAACTACGTGATAAATGCCACAGAGCTTGCTGTCGCGTACGAACTGGAGGAAGTGACAGACGCAGCAGAGAAATTAAAAGAAAGCGGTATAACGCTGTTAGAGCCTCACAATAAGCCGGGGAAAACGGTCGATGCTATTAAGCACAAAGGCGAGTTAATTCTGGTGGTGTATATCGACAACGAAACCGCGCAGCAGCTATTGGACGAGAAGAAGCAACACCGGAACACCGCCGAACCGACGCCAACAGAGTCAGAAGAAGCAACACCGAAACAGGCTCAGAGTGAAACTCAATCAGAAGATTCAACACCGGAGCCGACCGAAGATGCGCCAGCAAGCTCTTCTCTTGGTAAGCAAGGGGGTTCTGAAAAGGGCAATAAGGCCTCAAACGAGCTCACAGCGGCGACAAATGAGAAAGCCCCTGACGATGGATTGAATATTGTCTATGGCGCAGTAATGGACGCCCCACACGGCTCATTGGGCGAATTTATCAAGAAAGCGATAGTACACGATAGAAAAGCAGCAGAAAGCGCGATTGTTTACGACGAGGAAATCAACGCCGTAGGCATTCATAAGCGTGAATTCCAAATCCTTCTATTTGAAGCGAAGCACATTAAAAGCCGTGTTGCGTTCCCGCAACTGGCCACCCTGTTGTTCGAGGCTTATCCCGAAGAGAAGCATCAGGGCACCGTATGGTGGTTTAAAGAGAGCATCCCGTTCATCCACCTCTCCAAATTAAACGAGATAATGATAGGTAACATCAGTGAGTAAAAGACTGAATCCGACATTCGTCGAGGATATCTTTCGACCTGTCTATGAAATGAATATTGCTGGCGCCTGGGGAGTCGGAGCCGCGGCTACTCCCTTTACCGGGCTAATGTCTGTGGGTACCACAAGTTTCGGTGTCAGTTCGATAGTGGCAGGGATAATGGCGGCTAGTTCCGTGTATTGGGGTGTTAAGGGATACCCTCGCCTTAAGACACATTACCGCCTGCACGTAAACCGAATGACATTCATTACTGAGCATGAGTTACGAGAGCTGCATGAACTGCCTTATCGCGTTGGCTATAAAACCCGACGAGGACCTGTTGACCCTCACCTCTATTTGGGGGAAGGCTACGAATGGGGTAACGAGCACTCGAACCGCGCTTATCAGGTCATGGATTTTGATTCCGCTAAGAGTGACGTTGGCCTGCCGTTCCCGCTGAACGTCATGAACAAAAAGGCTCAGAAAGAGACGCGTAAGCTCGGTGGTCAACCGTGGATACACGCGCTAGGAGACCCGAAGAGTATTCTAGTAAACGAAGAATCACTGTTTGGCCACTCCATAATCTTCGGTAACGTTGGTACAGGAAAGACCACCATGCTCAAGCTGTTGAGTATGGGGCTGCTTCACCTGGGTAATGTGTTGTTAATACTTGACCCTAAAGACGATGATTCATGGGAATATGCGGTTCGGCGTGAAATGGAATATCTGGGAATGGGCGACAGGTTTTACAAAGTTCAGCCTTCTTCCCCAAGTAAGTCGGCGCGCTTCCCGTTGTTAAAACGCTACACCCGGGTGACCGAAATTGCCGACCGTGTTGCACCGCTTATGGGTGGTGAAGGCTCAAGCAAAGGTTTCCAGGACTTCGCGCACAGTATTATCTACGCTGCCTGTCTTGGTATGGAATACATTGGTCGCCCGATAAACCTCATCAACATTCAACAGGCTTTAGTGTCACAGGGTCGTCCTGAGCTGGCGCGAGCCGTCTTTAATGCCTACTACGAAAATCACCTTGGTGAGGGTTGGCTAGAGCAAATAGAAGACGTACTTGAGGAATACGGAGGATACCGACTTGAGCAGCTGGCGAATTATTACTACAGCGAAATGAAACCTCAGTTTGGACGCTGTGAGCCCGTAGAGAAAATCTGGGAGCTGGCCGGACACGAGGATGGCCACTATCAGAAAATGGTTGTCACACTTAAACCCGTACTTAACGCACTGACAGCTGCTCCGATGGATGAAATCTTCTCGCCGGAAGACAACTGGAGAAACACAGTAGGTGAGGAAGATTCAAATCCAATCGTTGATTTAGATGACATTATGCAACACGGCGGATGTATCTACATTGCCCTTGAGTCACTTGCCGATACCACGACGGCGGGTTACCTCTCCCGCATCATTACCGCCGAAGCAGCTGCAGCAGCAGGGCGACGCTATTCAGAGCGTAGCGGAGATAACGTTGTCAATCGTAGGGTAAGCGTCATCAACGACGAGGTGCAGGCCTCAATAGAAAATAACGACGCCATGCTTAACCTGGCTGCAATGGGTCGACAGGCAATGTTCCAGTTAATACTGGCCACTCAGACTCGCTCTGATTTACTTTCAAAAATGTCCAATCAGGGTACAGCTGACCGATTCTTAGGTTTGACGAACAACTTCATATCGATGCGTTCAACGGATCCGGCCACGCAGGAATATGCCGCGAAGCAATTCAATAAAACAAGTGTAACGTCATTACAGGCTCAAACAGGCAAAGGTACCGACTTAGGGCAGGGTATCGGTCACTTCTCCAGTAACAGTGGTGTCAGGGCGATGAAGCAGCGCGAGGATGCGTGGCCTGAGAGTTTACTCGGTGACCTGCCGAAGCTGCAGTACATCGCTAAGCTAGCTGACGGAAGAAAGCTCAAGGGGAAACTGCCTATTTACCTCAATGACGGACCTCAGGAAGTTGCCCCCTGGGTCACGGAAGGTGCGTTATGAGGATACCACCGGAGTTACCTACGGTACGGACACAGAAAATCATAAACATCGGCAGCATCGTAGACGATGTGGAAGATTCACACCTAAAGGAATGGTTGTTAAAAGTTCAAACTGAAAACAGCGTGATGCTGAGTTTCTTCGAGTCACTGCACCGGTATTTCCCTGTGAATGTGCATTGCGCAAATCGAGGGGAACGGTCACCGACGCTGCAAGTAGTGGAGTCAATGTCACAGCTGTACGACCAACCTGAAACAGCGTCACACCTGAAGAGCAAACTCGATGTTATTGATTCTCACGCAGAGCTGCTTCGTGTTTACTATTATTTTCTTGCGTATGGGCGTAAAAGCCGGGACGACAAGCTTCCCTCTAAGTGGGATTGCACTACAGAGTCCCTCATCAACTGGGTAAAGCGTGGCGGTATTAATCTGGCGCATATCTCGTTTATGCCTGACAGCTTGTGCCCAACGGCAATATGCGACTATGAGCTGGGTATGTTCATCGCCTATGTCGTATTCCCCGAGACACTCAGAAGAAAGCGTAATAAAACAGAAGGTGTAACACTCAATCCACTTAAAAAACAGAGGCGTCAACCGATTGAACTGAAACGCCGTGTTGAGAACGCACGCCGGGTTCACAGCGGTTTGGACTTTGTTATCTCGGCGTTCGATGAGTACATCGGAGTAGAGCTTTCTATGTCAAAGCGCAACTTCCATAACAAGGTGCTCGATGACGCAATCACGCAGTGGGAGTCAAAGATTGACATTGACGGATTGTATGTCGCCTATCGTTCTTTCCTGGACAGCATTCTTGAGGGCGTATCGCATTTAGCGGTGGCTGATGTTGTCGGCATGACAGGTGGCGGGGAGCGTATTCACTGGAGTCCGGAGCAAGGCTCACTCACTCATTGGGCGCAAGCAAACAATATCACTCAACTTGGTTGCAATTGGAACAGTGATACCACAACCGCCTATGAACGCAAGATTTCTCGCATTCCTCTCATGCGTGATTTGTTGCAGCGGCAGGACCTTGTCCATTGGGGTATTTCCGTACCCGGTTTCCATAAAGCCGAAGAAAGCTTAAGGGGGCTTCATGTCTAATCAGAATAACAAGCGAAGCCGTCTACGCGTGTGGCTCTTTGTCGTCTTTGTGAATGTCATTGGTGCTATGGCTATGCTGTTTGTGATGGAAACGGCGCAACTTAAATCCGGTATAGCAACTGAGATGGAAGAGGCTGAGTTGCGCTTGTCCGACAATGACTGGGCAAACATTCAGCACCACGCCTTCTTGCGTTACGACAACTGGTTTGTGTCTAGTGGTGTGGAGGACGTGCTAACGACGATGTTTATTCCAAAGCCAACGAAAAGCGCCATCCAGTTAAACCGGATGATACCTGAGAAATACAATTATCGGTTTGTGAACAACGTCAAGTACACCTTTTTGCAGGCGTCATACCGGGTCGAAATGCTTCAGTACTGGGTGTGGTTGATGTCGCCTATCATTGTCGCGCTTCTGCTAACTGGCTATTACCGCTGGAAGATGAAGGCCTTCACGCTAAAAGGTGGTAGTACCATCGTGACAAAGCTTGTGCTGCGCAGTTTCTTTTTCAGCACCTTGCTGATTGTCGTCTTTACGGTGACACCTAACTTTCTTGCAGCGTATTCATTTTATATCCCACCAGCAATGTTGCTTTTAATGGCCTGGGCTGTTTCACACGTCATTTCAGCATTCCATAAAGATTTTGGTTAAGGAGCCAAACACCAATGAAGTTACTTAAATTGTTTAAGAGAAAGCCAGAGCCTATGCCTCAAAGCGAGCTGGAGTTGTTTAATAGTCAGGCGGGGAAATGGCTTCGCGTCTATCGCCGGCAATCGTATGCAAAAATTGTCGTGATGATTGTGGTAGCCGCCAGTGTTCTTTGGTCTCAAGGCGACACAAGTGAAAAACCAGATGGTACCTATATAACCAGCATTAATTTGTCCGGAACAATTGATGGCGGTGTAAGCGGTACCGGTTATGAATTCTCTCGTGAATTTATCAAAGCGACAAAGGATCCAAAGTCTCGGGGCATTTTAATAATGGCCAACAGCCGTGGTGGCTCTCCGCTTCAAAGCCAAATCGTCTTTGACACCATTTACCAGTACACGCAAAGCGATATGGCGGTTGAGGGAAAAGAGGGTGGCCGCCAACCGGTGTGGGTCAGTATTCAGGATATTTGCGCCAGTGCCTGTATGCACGCTGTAGCGCCCGCCGACAAAATCATAGCGAGCGGTGCATCCAGTGTGGTGGGCTCTATTGGTGTAAAGATGGAAGGCTGGGACTTTACCGGCTTGATGGAACAAGTTGGCGTGAAGAGAAGAATAATAAGCCTGGGCGAACATAAATCAGCATTTAGCCCCTACGCAGAAGATTCGCCGCAAGAGCGCCAGCTCTTAATGGATTCACTTGTCAAGCCCATGTATCAGAAATTTGTTTCTGATATGAAGCTGGCGCGAGGCACAAAGCTCGATACAAGTAACGACCGTCTTTTTTCCGGTATGGCATGGGCAAGCGTTGAAGCTCAAAAGCTTGGCCTTATCGATACCATCACGAATCCCCTTACGGTCGAGCAGGAATTTAAGCAGCTGACACAGGCAAAGACGGTCTATCGAGACCGGGAAAGCCCTTTCTCGTTTTCCAATGTTTTTGGTGCCGCAGTCGAGTACGCCGTTAATGAACTCTAATCCACAGATTTAAGAGTGTGAATTAGCCACCTAATCGCAGATTGAATTGGAAATCTCTTGAGATACTAAGTGGGCTACTAGCAATTAAGAACTTTTAGAAAAAGGAAATGAAGCATGTTTCAAAACGCAATATCACCAGTTGAGTTATTAACTCAAGAACAAACGGCTGATTCTGGTATCAGCAAAAAAGCAATGTTTATGATTGGCCTCATTGTGGTGGCTGTTGCTGTACTTTTCGCAACGGCGGTTCAGGCGGCTAACGTCAACGCTGATAACTTCGGCGCTGACATTGAGGAAGTTGAAGACATTTGGGATTTCCTTGTTGGTCTGATTTCAGGCATGGGCGGCAAGATTTTAGCTTTGCTATCGCTTGTCGCTTGCTTCTGGTCAGCATTTGAGCAGAACTGGCGTGCTGTCGCGGGTACAGGATTACTGTGTATTGCGTTAGCGTTTGGACCTAGCATCATTGAAGGTCTGTTCTCTGCTGCAATCCCGCTTGTGTAAGGTGTCCTTGTTGTTCTATTGAACAGCGTTAGCCGTCTGTCAAGGCAGGCGGCTTTTTTATGTCTATGAAGGTAAAACAACCATGAGCAAAAGAACCCCCGCAATGGTCATTACCGCCGTGATAAAAGCGGTCAGTATTGTATCTGTTTTCATCTTCTTTATCGGGTTGGGTCAGTTTGCCCAGGCGTTTCACGCAAGTGACGATGTTAGATACGCCGCTATAAACGAGTGGGTCACAGAAAACCCGGATAAGAAGCAGCTGGCCGAAAATTATATTGAGCAGTGCCTGAAGGGAATTAAACCGTCTATTAAAGAAGTTGCTGACAACAACAGCAAACCATTCGGCGTCTATGATTGCGCTGATGCCATAGGCGCAAATGACTTAGCACAATACGTTGGGTCAAAAGTTCGCGTTTTAAGGTCTCTTGCATGGCCATTGTCAATTATTGAATAGGAGTTCGAAATGAACACGACTGAAAACCAAACTGAAAGTCGTTCAACCCGAAAGTACGAACGACGCGCATCACTTTACGTGCTGTTTGTCTCTATCGCTTTATTGCCGATCCTTTACCTAATGAAAGGTGAGATAACACAACCGCTTCAGCTTGCTATGATTGCGGCGTTCTTCTGGCCTGCCAGTATATTCCATGCGCGCGCTAACACATTGCACGGTGGCAAAGCGCCAATTAAAAAAGTGCTCCTTAACTCCAAAGCCGCTGGTGACGTCATATTCATCATTTTTGCTTTCGTCTTTGCCTCGGTTACCGTGGTGCCTGAGCAGGAAATCGCGGCAATCGCGATGAAGACGGTGACAGTGACAGGGCTGTTTGCGCTCACGCTTGTCTGGCTATTGGCTTTTGTTGGGTCGTTTACCAATGCGTTTGGCTTCAAAGAGCGAACCACTTCTCCCGTGGGACCTATCGCGATGATTGCGGGCGTTACCACAATGTCCACGTTTATCCTCAGTGAGCATGCAGTTAAGATTGATACGTTTGTCTCTGCCAATCCAGAGCAGGCTGCTGCGAGTTTCTTAGGTCTTATAGTTGGGTGTCTCGGCCTGTTCGCATTTGCCTTTGTTGCGATGCTCGGGAAAGGCTACATCGGCTTACCACTGTCTACGCCGCCTGTCGTAAGCGGAGTAGCGGCATTCGCTGCCAAGAACAAAGATGCCTCTCCTACACAGCAATAAGCACAGTTTTGCGCCTACCTCGAACATGAGGTAGGTAAGAATCGAACGCTAGGCGATTCGATAAGGTATTGCTCAAATCGAACTCTTAATGCTGAAAATAAACATTTCAATGTTTTTTCACATTAAGGGTTCTTTTTTTTTGCCCTCTACACGCCGACGTTTAGCGTTTTAACTTGGCGAGACCGCAGGTTTCGGAACCGCCCTACGGGAAGCTTTGGCCAACCTATCTCAGTTAACCCCCCAAATAAGCCCCCTTATCTGCGCTAAGTGACGATTTTTTTAACGATAATAGCGAGTATTGATAATTGACGGAGTAAAACCATGTCAGGGCAGGACCCCAATATTTGCCGGAATCCATATCGGATCAATCATCCCAGGACGTTAGCGTTTTGGCCAATACATCATGTTATGCCATTCGCATTCCTACTCGCGCTTGGAGTTATTACGAGCGAGCTTTTGGTACTGGGTACTAGTGCGTTTATCTGGTTCTTTGGGATCCGGCATATCGAGCAGAAATACGCTCCCGGTTACCTCCTCAGTCGAATGTACTGGAATGGAATAGCGATATTCCTGAAAACCAGTAAATCATTTCCCGATCCCATGAAACGCGATTATCACCAATAGCAGGCAAGTTATGGATTCAAGTAAATCAAAGACAAAAAATTCTATCGACGACTATCTATCCAGTCGAAGAACCATGTTTATCAGCAATATCATGCTGGTCGTGCTCGCATTAATACTAGCAATCAACAGTTTCAGCCGGACTGTAGAAAAAATTGCTATCCCCCCGAATCTAACGGAAGAGGCGAGGGTAGCGGGCAATAAAGCAAATCAGGCATACAACCTAACATGGGCACATCACATTGCCGGAATAACAGGTAACGTTTCAGAAGCAAATTCCGAATTCGTGCTAACCCATCTGGAATTAATGATGTCTCCGCACCTATGGAGTCAGGCAAAAGACGCTCTCAACCAAGACATCATGATCCTGAAATCACGGGATGCAGAGCAACAATTCATAATTGAAAACGCCGTTTACGACGAAAAATCGGAAGTGTCATGGGTATGGGGAACGAAAAAGCTCAAAGTGCCAGGCGCTGAACCACGGTTATCACGATGGACATACGAAATACGCATTAAGCCATATGGCGGATACCCGAGGATAACGTACCTGAATGCTTATGAAGGACCTCCTCAGCGTCGCAAGCGCAATGACTTGCAATCAGTTGATCCTTTCTTAACCGCAGATATGCAAGAGGCAATTGATTCCATTGATACAGATAAAGCGGTTGAAAACCGCGAGAGAAGTAATGTCGCGCCAGCGGTAGAAATTGATTTAACACAGGATACAGATAGCGATGAATCTCAATAGTATGACTAAGTTTAAAACCCGTCGCCCAGGCATTACGTGTGCTACTGCCTTAGTCTCTCTTCTTGCGATATCGGGGCAGGTGCTTGCTCAAGATGAAACCCGAACGCTGCCAGTACAAGAGCTTCATCCGGGCGCCCAAACTGAAGAGCAAATGAGGGCAGCGGAGCAGCTCCAAAGAGCAAAGCAGCAGCAAGGCGCTCAACAGGTGCAGGGAACGCCTATCGTTAATGGCCGAGCCCAGTTCGGTGGCGATATTTTTGGTGCGCGTCAGGCATCGTTACCAAACTCACAACAGTCGTTATCAAGAGAGCTCATGGTTGCAGAAAACCCTGAGCTGGACGGTTACGTCGACGCTTTTGGTCGCCCTGCCGGAGGAGCAAAAGAAGCTTCACCCGCTACGAATCCTATATTCGAGAAAGTGAAGGCTCAGTACAAGCCTGAACAGGATTATGACCTGAAGCCAGGCCAGAATAAGGCCGTTCCTGTCGGTGTGGGCCTGCTTAACTCTATTCAGACCAACTTTGAGGCGGTCGAGGTTAAAATGACTGATCAAGAATCAATCATTGAAACTGATGGCGGAAACATCTTCATCACTCCGAACACGCTTAAGCCTGTCAGCTTAATCATCTTTGAGGCCGGGGTAATGGAATCGCAGGTGTCATTAGTGCTCGTCCCCGGGAATACCCCTCCGGCAATGGTTGACGTTGACGTAACGTTAAATAAAGACATGGTTGACAAAGGTCGGGCGTACCGTGAGCAAGTAAGCAAGCGCAATGATGAAGCCAGAGCCGAGCTTGACCGCATGAAGGCAGAAGCTGAAGGTCGCCCGCAGTCTGGTCATACTCGTAAAATCATAGACACCTTACGGCCTGTCGCACAAGGACGTATTCCAACCGGTTTCACAATCACGAACAAGGTTCCCAAGGCGTATGAAAGACCATGCCAGGTGCCAATTGAGCATCACACAGGGCAACGGCTGAACGGTGGCAAAGAAGTAGTTGACGTAGTGCTTATGTATAACGACACCAACAGACCTTTCCAGGTACGTGAAGAAATGTGCTTGAGTGAAGATGCAATCGCTGTGGCCATATTCAACGCAAGTTATCTACAGCCCGGTCAGGATACTGAAGTCTACATTCTTCGCAATAAGACCTACTTTGAAGATCTGTCCCGCGAGCAGAACAGACCTCGCTTGTCACGTCCACGCCTAAGCAAAGGGGGTCAATAATCATGAAACAAAAGATAGTCGATTTCTTTGCTGAGCACCCGAAGGCGCGCATAGGCGTAATCTGTGCTGTGCTTGGTGTTGTCATTATCTGGCTTGCCTACGCCATGGATCAGAGCTCGAAGGAAAACCTCAGAAAAATCCGGGAGCGTAAAGCTGCTCGTGAGGGAACTGCACAAGTTTCATTTCTTGGGGTTCGTGAAGACGTTGAAACCATTGATAAGCAGGAAGCTAACAACATTGTCAGTGTTATGAATCAACGCCTAAACGAACGTGAATCTGAGCTTGAAGCGCGTGAGACGCAGCAAAAGGAAGAAGTTGCCGGAATTCACGAGCAAATGGCTGGCCTGAAAACAACGGTCAGCAGGCTTGAGAATATGCTTAAAGTACAGAAGGGAATGAACCCTGACGTTAACCAGCGAAACCAGAATCCAACCGACACTGAGCGTCGAAACTGGACACCAGAGCAAGAAGCGCAATACCAGCAAATGATGCAGCAGCAACAGGCGGCAGGTCCTCAGCGTAGAGTTCAACCAGAAACTTACACAGAGGCGCCTCAGCGTGTCGGTAATGTCATTCGCACTATTTCACAGTCGCACATTAGGGAAATATCAAGAAACGGCGAAGTGAGCGAATTAGAGCTGAATGAAATTCGCGAACTATCCGATGCCGAAAAAGAGCTGGCAGAAGCTAAAGAGGTTGAAGCTAAGAATCGCAAAGAAGAAAAGGAAAAAGCAAGGGAGTTCACCCTTGCTATGGGGTCTATCGTTTCAGGTACCACACTAAATGGTGTTGCGGCACCGACAGCGGTTGGCGCTACTGAGAACCCTATCCCTGTAATTATGCGAGTCCGTAAAGAAGCGGTGATGCCCAACTATTTCTCACTGGACATTAGGGATTGTCATTTACTTGGTAGCGCGGTCGGTGATTTAGCTTCAGCCCGGGTCTACATCCGCGCAGAAGGCATTAGCTGTATCACCAACTCAGGTGAAGCGATTGAACAAAACCTAACGGCGTATGCTGTCAGTAGTCAAGACGGCATGGCCGGCATTAAAGGAGAGGTCGTCACCCGCTCTAACGAGATGATTGCTAATACTATGCAGGCAGGGTTTTTATCAGGCTTCGCTGAAGCAGCTGCGCCTCAGCGCGTTGGTTCCGTGAATACTGAGCCGACAACGGAAACCTTGTATCAGTCTGCAAACCTAAACCGCTTCGCTGGCGCCGGAATTATGAAAGGCACCTCAAACGCTTTGGATAGAGTCGCGAAGTATTACATGGATATGGCCGATTCAATGTGGCCAGTCATTGAAGTTCTGCCCGGTAATGAAATTGACTTTGTCGTACAAAAGGGCATGACAATGAAACTGGAAGGCTCCGGCACAACACGGGATGATTACTACTATGACTGATAAGAAGAGCAACTTGACCAGACTGAGCATTGGCCTCATTTTTATTTGCGGCATTATCGCCTTGTCGCTCACGATAACGAATCACCAGATTGAAAACGCTATCAACACTTACGATAAGCTAAACCAGAAAGAGCAGGTTATTGTGTTGGATATACCGCGCCTTGTATCTGGTTTTAGTAAAGCTGGAGCTAGCCAGAAAGAAGCGCTGCAAGCGGTGAACGGGCTTCTCATGGGGCTTGAAGACGATGGTTATATTGTTCTCGATGCCCGAAATATATTAGCGGCACCATCTTCTAAGCAGCTTTCAACTGAAGACTACGAGCGCCTTATTGAATATGCGAAGTCCAAAGGTTACGACATCAACCAGGGCGTTGACGAGTCTATTCAGGCGGTATCTGAGATAACCGAGCTGATGAAGCAGATGAACAATCATTAACTCTCACAAGCGCCACTTCACGTGGCGTTTTCTTTATCTGGCAGCACGGCCAAAAAAGTAGCCTTAATGAGGCGAGTTTTTTATTGCTGGTCGAGTCGTATACAAAAGTGGCTTTATGTAAAGAGCCCCTTAAATAGCGGGGCTGTCATCAATCTACCAGTAACCAAAATTAGCCGAAACTTAATCATCAACGACTTGGTAGTCAGGATGCCACTGTACCCGATAGTCGATAAAGTCCTGTTTGCTCGCCGGGCGCAGGTCTTTCTTATCAACATGAATCGGGTCTGAGGGTGTGGTTCCTACCGCGCCTCGCAAAACGCTAGCGTGAAGGACATCTAACGTGTTATCGCCAGTTAACAGCCCTAATGTGTGTTCTCTATAGACAAATGCTTGAGCAGCCATGAATATCCTTGCAGCAAAATAAAACAGTAGGGGAACTGTATCTTGGTTTAATCTTACAGCAAGTTTATACGGAACAACGCAGGAAGGAGGCCATCAAGAAAAAACGCCACTTATGATGGTAGCGCTTAGACAGCAAATATAAATCAGTCTACGTTACGGTGACGTCCACTGGAGACTCCAATTCAATTTTTATTTTTCTTCCAGTATCTAAAATTAGGGTTATTTTCGTAGACTCGTTTCAAAAACTCATCAACGGACTCAAAAACCCTAAATGGGCTTATTAACTTCCCCGTATCCGAGTCTCTTACCGTATCCAGGTAATGCTCACCGGATGCCACTGTATCCAAAACATCTAAAGCAGTTACGTTTTTTGCTTCCGCAATAGTGTTTTCGCAATCACAGTTATCTATTTCGCAAGAACCGTCGCATATACCACCATACACAATATCAAATTTCTGGTTCACTACAGTTTTCATTTTACTATCCTTTCGTATATCCATTTGCCTGATGACTCGGAAGAAAATGCCTTTTACTAATGCTGCGGCTTAGGGCTGCTCCGACGCCCTATAAACTCTCTGTTTTGATTGCTGCTAGCGAAGACGCTAAATCACCATGCCAGGTACCACCCATTTTTCTGCTGCCGTCAAAGTAGACATTAAATATATCGGCAGCCTGAATGAAGCGGCATAGCTTTACACGATGGATAGTAGTGTCGTTTCGTATATAGACATCAATTAGAGACTGAAGGTGCGGATTAACGGTGAATCCAACCGTATTGCCTTCAAAATGGCTGTTTACTGCCTCAAAAACATCGAGGCCGTCTGCTAGTGCTTGGTCGGTAAATTCAGCGCTTACAGTCTCTGTAGAGTCAATAAAGGAAACTAGGCTTGAGACGGCGTCATGATAACCGGCTTCACTCCATCCAGTAGCAGTTGACCATGCAAGTGTTCCTTCCGCATCATTTATTGAGGTTATCACTGAGCCTACAGGCAAGTGATCCATTAACTTCGGTGGCTTGGCTATGATATCGACACTGCCCCAGGCTTTGAACGTGTAATACTGATTCGGGTCAAGGCTCTTGATAATGTGGTTTTGCATAAGTAGCTCACTGTTTGTTGTTAAGAACAGTAAACAGGTTAAGCCCGATTGATAATACAGCCAGTTTTTTGGGATTAGCGAGGAGTAAAAACAAAAAAGCGCCGACCTCGGAGCATTACAAAGGAGGTCGGCGCATAAGACGTAATCATCTTTGGTTTACTTGCCGTTTAAGTAGGTGGTCCCCACCACCCCGACAAGTGACTCTATAATGCCATACTTTGAATTCATGGCAAAGTAATTGGTAAATGGCATTTTACTTGGTCAGCCAGCTTTTTTTAGCTTATTTCGGTTAAGTTTAATCGCGATACCCATCGGTATTAAAATAACCCCACTCAAAATCGCTAATGCCGAGTCCCCATGAAAAGCGACTGCCGCGTAGAACAAAGCACAATCCATTAACATGAGAAAAAATAAAACCCAATTTACCCAACGATGGGCTGTTTTACTTAGCAGTATAAACAGCCCAACCGCTATGGCTGAAAACAAGATTGCATCGAAACTGGTATACAGCGGATCATTCATTATCGAACCTCATTAAAAAGCCGCCCTACGATAATAGAGCGGCATTTTCCACAACAACCCAGTCTTTCCCGGTGTCCGTGGAATCGGTGACGATGGCTTTCACCACCGGAACTACAGGTCACTTTCCACAGCAAGTGTTGTAAGGCCACACTATGCTATACGCCGTAAAACTATTTTTCCTGAGCTGATTCAACTGACTGTTGCGCTTCAACTTCTGCATTATCAGCTGCTGCATCGTTCAGCATTTCGCTGCGAGCTTTCATCTTCTCAAGTTCGCGCTCATGCTCTAACTGCTCTTGTTGTGCCTTTTCCTGACGTCGTTTATCCAGTCGACGTTCTAAGTCGTCAAAAGCAGCCTGAACTTTGTCATCTTTTTCACTGGCTCGCTGTTGCTGCAAGACGGTATTGAACTGGTTGTACGGCAACTTGAGAAGCACGTAGGCGTGGTAAACACCATCGACAGGGGTCAGCTCCTGGTCCACAACGTCGTAACCCACAACCGGCACTGCATCGACAACCTTGTCTATCAGGAAAGTCGTTTGAGATTCGACATCCCCATCAGAATTACCCTGCTCGTAGGCGCGTTCGGAACCGGATAACTCCTGACGTGACATTTTGGCCAACTCAAACTCGGCCTGTAACCGCGCAGATTTACGTGCATGGTTAAGGCTTTTTGATTGAGCCACACCAACACCGTAAAAGCCGGTTGCGTCAGAGTCCGGGGGATCCATAACCCAGTCAGGTACTGACTCAAGCTCTTGTTCTCGCTGTGCCTGCTCTCTGGCCTCCTGGCGTTCAGTCATTTCTATCTGCTGGCGCTCTAACTCAGCGAGACGTTTGTTCATTGCGTTTTCCGGCTCAGTTGCTGAGCAAGCAGCTAAAGCTGCACTTACGCTGACAACTAAAATTAACTTCTTCATAGCACTCTCCTAGATAGTAAATTTGCTAATGAATTGCCGCCAAGATGTTCTCAGCGTTTTTCATGGAACTAATGTGATCCTGTAATTGCTCAAAGTAGCTATCCGCAGCACCTTTCGGCTCGAAGGTAGCCATGTGATTTAACGCATAGGAAGTTGCAATCAGACCTAATGCTTCAGTGTTAACCTCTAACGAGAAACCATTCGGAAAGCGGACTTCACCTGCTGCTCTTTTCGGTGGAAGTAAATAAAACCCTCCGTTATCTAAATCCTTTACCTCCCAAAGCTCAGCTTCTTCGGTTGCTCCAGTCAAATTCCAAGTATTGATATACATCTTCAACAAGTGTTCAAATGCCCTGGCATTATCCGCACTTAGCTTTCTTAACAGTTTTTTTGATAGCTCCCCACTCGTGAAGCTATCAAGTTTCTTTTGGGCTGACACTACTACCTCCTTCAGCTCAAACGTCGTTGAATTACTTGCTCTAAACGCGAGTTAAAGCGTGCTTTGAAACTCAACGTTTCTTCCGAACCTGCCAGAGCAAGGCCGAGTCGCAGCTGCAACAATTCCTTACGTTCAGACGGAATCAAAATGCCGCCCAAACGCTTTTGACTGCAAAGTTCACTAACTCTTGCTTCCGCAACTCGTGGTGTCATGTTGCACACAACGTCGACAGCTAGCTTTTCTGAATCATTAAGCATTGTCGTAGTCACCCTCATAGCAGGGGAGGCCATCAACTACAATGGCATCAGCATCAAACTCAATAACGAGCGCACCAGACTCTAATGCCATAGAAATGATTCTATTTAAGGTGCTGCTGTATTCTTCGCGCTGATCTTTTTCAAGCTCACCATACAACTTCAGAAAGAAGCCTGTGCTGCGCTTGGTAACCATGTTACTCGCCTTTGTATCGACGAACTCCTCGAATAGACGTATATCGTCCGGAGACAGATGACCAGTTGATACCGCTACTGCTTTGTAAACTTCAAAACCATTTTCAATTGCAGACTCAACCATGATGCAATCCTTACACTAAAAATAACGGGCGGCACCGACCTAAATATTGGCCGCTGAACTATCAAACTCATGCGGAGGGAAGTCACCTGAGTTACCAGCCTGTTGAGAACCCTGTTGTCTCTGAGACTGAGCTTCGCGAGGTTGGCTCCGCTGCGCCGAATGGTTGCTTCTATCCAACAGCCGCATGTCTGTTGCTATGATCTCTTTATGCGAACGAGATTGACCGGTACCGTCAGTCCAGCGATTCGTTCTCGAAGGTCCTTCAACAAATATTCCTGAGCCCTTGCGAAGGTAATCTCTCGCTATTTCTGCTCGCTTATTAAAGAGAACGACCGTATGCCATTCGGTCTCCTCCTTTTGCTCCCCGTTAGTTGAAACTAGCTCAGTTGTAGCCACACTAATACGAGCAATGGTTGAGTTATTCTTACCATAGCGAATATCAGGATCCGCACCTAAGTTACCGATAATGGTGTGTTTGTTATATCCGCGAGCCATAAAGTCTCCTCTGCTGCTTTCTTCGTTAGCGATAAAGCCATTTAATCACTACTTTTGAATACAGCCAGTTTTTTGGCATGCGCTAAAAAATATAAGCAAGATAGAACCGCGCCACCTGAGTATGAGGCGTATTAATCTAGCTGTACCAGGCTAAATGACTGGGCGTTAAAGCCTTTAATTGATAAGGTCTTTGACGTTAACCGAACATTATCTACAACCACCTCCACCTGAACCTGACGAGCCGATATTGCAAGATGCACATCATAATTTCCTTGGCAGCGCGTTTTTAATCGCTCACCAGAGATAAGTGAAGGTTCCAACTCTCCGTGGTAGTAACTTCCCTGTACCGGTAATCGTGTAACGTCATTTTCTTTTAACGTCGAGCTCGTACTTCTGACGATCCGCTTAATTTCAGGATTTAAATTGATGAAAACGACACCCACTTGCGCGATTTCGCCTGCAACTTCGAAGCCACATAGATTCAGTGATTGCATAAAGACCTCTAACTATGAATTAGAGGTCTCTTATCTCACCGCTTTAAAATACCGCCAGTTTAATGGTTAGGTGTTGCTCGAATGCTTGAATACCCAGGTCTTTGTTGCTTCTTTTACCACCTCGTCGGTAATGTCGTTCAACTCCATACAATATTGCCGGCAAGACGATAAAATCAGATCCCCAACTTCGCCTGCTTTTATATCATCGACTGTCATTGATTCGATTTGCCGACTGTATATCGGTCTTTCTTTTTTCGCATACTGTTTCATTGACTGAATATCAGCATTAGATGCAACGGCAAGCCATTCCAAAAAGAGGTTGTGCTTATACTCATTCATGTGTTCGATACGCTGCAATCGACCCAATTCTCTATTGGTCTCTTCGCGCTTTCTCTTCTTTTCGATTTCTTTCAGGCGGTATTCGTCGTAGTCTCTTGCAAAGGCGCTTTTGTTGTTCTTAAAACAAGCCCTCAGGTAGGCTGCTTTTCGGTTGTTTTTAACCCGGCTGGCATCCGGCATTTTGTCGCTGGCCAAGTTCAGACAGTATTCAGCGTAACGAAGCGTGTATTCGTCTTCGATAGTGTCCATCAGATCTTCACATCCAAACTCTAATAGACGCTCAATCACGATGGCGAGTTGAGGGAGTAGCTCTGTTGGAATGTTATCCAGTCGGTCATTTTTATACTCAACATCAATATACCAGGTGATCTCTCCATCACTGGTCTTTGTGGACGAGATATCAAGTGACTCAAAGAAGTCAGTTTTTCTTATTTCGCTTAAGCCTTTATCAATAATTTCGCGCTGAATCTGAGATGGTGCATTTAAAGTGGTCTTCCATTCGTCCTTTTTCTTACCTTTTTCGTAGGGCACTCCTGCGCCGCGTTTCATGCGCTCATGGGATATTTCGTATCGACCTGAAACACCACTTGATACAGCCAGAACAAGCTCGTGAAGCGGTAGCGCAGCCATGCCATTTAAGCTGTTGTTTACTTGTGGAAGGTCGACACCGATATAAGCGGCTCCCGTTCTTGAAGCCAACAGGTAAAGGGCTTTTGATGGCACCTGAAAGCGAACTTGCCCGTCCTTGGTTAGCTCACCTTCGTTGAGCAGGCCAAAAGTCAGCATTGTTTCTTCGCCTGGGTTAGAAAAAATAAATTCGGCTCTTCTTAGCGCGATTATCCCGGACTCTAATCTTTCATAACGATACTTACCGTCATTACCAGAAAACATCTTGTAAAAACGACGTCTATCAAAGGTAAAATCGACCGGGTTATCACCGATAATTCTTAAGAAACTTTCAATCGACCCGTAAGAATAAATGATCTCAAGCTGAACAAAGAGGTTCATCGTATTCATCACTTTATGGGCAGGGCCACTCAGTCGTTCAGCAACCGTAGTCAAAAAAATCGACCGCTCAGGCTTTTTAAGGAACCCAGCTTCAAGAGACTCGGCCTCCTGAGTATCAAACCCAACCCCTTTGTTCATTAACGCTGTATTCGACATTTTGGTCTCACAGGGTACTTTATTAACTTTTCTAACGATTAGTTTTACATGGTAACAAATATTAACAACAAAACGATCTATCTAAATGTTAAAGATTGTGATCGTAATTAGTGGAGTTTGACATTTCCTTGATACGGTTGTGCTGAGGGGGGAATGTGGGTGAATACCTATCAATTTAGTCCCCCTCTGAGCACAAAACGGTTCTCTACAGGCCGCGAAGTAACTACAAACCATCATTCCCCCTCTGAGCACAAGGATTGCCTAAAAACCCCCTCCCAGCACAAGAAAATGACCTGATAATCCCCTCCTTAACACAAGATCCACCCCCTCTGAACACAAGCGCCCCCCCTCTGAGCACAAAACACCGGGCTCCAACGCCTGATTCCTTCGTTCGATTTGGCTAAAAAAACAGCATTTACAGATCTAGATATTTAGATAAAAGATGATCGGATCCGATCATTCTTTTTTTGGACAAGAAAAAACAACCAATCTCAGATTAGGTGCCGATTTAGCCCCCTAATCCAAGTTGGAACTTCTTTTTTTAAGGAATAATGGGCTCCATCCAAATAAGAGGATCCCAATTTATGAAGAAATCACTAAGCACATTGGCTTTAACATTGGCTGCCGTTTTATCAGCTCCAGTCTTAGCTGAAGCACAAGATGAAAACACAGAGCTTGCTGATCGTTTTACCCGACTCACTAATATGGAAGTTGTCGCGATTGAAGATGCCCCAATCGAAGGTATGACTCAGATAGTAACTAAATCGGGTGTTCTATATGTTTCTGAGGATGGCGAGCATATATTGTCAGGCGCCTTGCATGAGTTCCAACAGGGTTTTAAAAACCTATCTAAAGAGCGCATCGCTGAAATCTACAAGCCTGAAATTGATCGTCTTAAAGACACTTTCATCCAATACAAAGCTCCAGACGAAAAACACGAGGTCATCGTCTTCTATGATTCAAACTGCGGTTATTGCAAACAACTTCATCGAAATATTGATACCTACCTAGCCAAGGGCATAACAATTAATTATGCAGCCGCTCCAATGTTCGGACCATCCTCAGTTAGCGGACTTAATAGCATCTGGTGTTCAGAGGATCCTAAAGCTGCACTTGATGACAACGCTCATGGCACTAAACCCACAGGGCCTACCTGCGCTGAATCACCTGTCGCTGAGCATAAAGCACTGGCTAACATGCTCGGAGTTCAGGCAACGCCCATGATTTACTCAACAGACGGCGCTTTAGTAAAACAGGGTGCTGCCCCTGCTAAATCTCTGCTGGAGGCTCTTGAACAATGAGAAAACTCGCTTTTCTTTTAACGATATTTACAGCGTTGGGTGTTAATGCCCAGGAAATGTCTTCTCAAAAAATGACTGCAGACGTTTCGCTTCCTGAACATAAAGCGACGCCTAAATGGACGAATACTGAATTAGAGGCTGAGTCAGGCGAGATTGTAGGGATCCAGAATATCAGTGTTGGGAACCTCATATTTGTGGAAGGCGAGCAGGGGACTTATTGGATCAGTGAAGATGGCCGCTTTGCCTTCCGTGGAATCATGCAAGACAGATGGGCTGGCCATCAAATTACAGATCTGGAGTCTGCGGCAATCTCTAAGCGGATCCCGTTAAAGTATTATCCGGTCGATTTTGACAAAGAGGTGGCTACCATCAAAATTGGTAACGCCAAAGAACGTCAAGGTGCAGTATTCGTTGACCCCACAACAACCCACTCACGCGACATTATCAAGGAAATTCTTAAGACCCCTGATTTGTTCAACCTCGATGTTGTTCTTATGCCCGCAGTTGGTGGAGATATTGCTCAAGCAAGAGCTATGGCCATCTACTGCGCCACAGACCGAGAGCAGGCGATTAAGGACTTAGCCAATGGCACCAACAAGTCATTTTCAAGCCTTGACCCTGAATGCAAGCGTGAACGTGTGCCAATGACTCTAATGTTAAACAAAGCGTTTCGTATTACCGGTATCCCTCACCTCATTCGCGAAGATGGTCGCACTATCAAGGGTAAACCTCACAATCTTAAAAAATGGTTAGGAATTTCAGATGATGAATAAGAAATTAGCATTCTCTTTTGCCGCGGTCGCTGTGTTGCTATCTGGCTGTATGGCTCAAATCGGAAAAAATGACTCGGCATGCCCGAATGGGGTTACCAATCAAGATGGCGTATGTGCGGGGCCTCGTGAAATCTATCGTCTGACGAATGACCGGGACAACCTAAGTGATTTGTCTGACGAGGAGGTGCGTAAATTGCGCCCAGCTGGTAACCATGAATCAGACTTAGAGGAGTTGGAAGAATCAGAGAAGTCGAAAAAAGTGGATTCAATAGCAACGCATAGAGCTTATGAGCAGAGAGAACCAACTGTTTACAAAGGTCGGGATTTAGATCAACAGTCACCTTCACAGTATCAACACGCAGAAACTATTACTGAAGACAGCACTGGTGAGCACGTTCGCGATAAATATCAAGGATGGCCAAACTACGAAGAGCCGCTGGCGCCTGAGCCGTTGGCTGTCGTAAACCCACCTAAAATCATGCGCGTTTTGGTTAAAGCCTGGAGTGATAACGCCGGCAACCTGAATATGCCCGGCTATGTCTATGTAGAGGTTGAGCCGAGAACATTTGGTGTTGGTTCAGCAGCAAATACCCGTCCTACAAGAGTCGTTCCGTTTGATTTGCGTCAGCGTACTCAAGAAGAAGAGCGTCGACAAAAGAAACGCTCTAAAGGCGTAAATCCACTTGAGACAGTGAACCCATATCAGCAGTAGGAGCGACATTTATGAGTCAGTACCTTCGAAAAATGCAGCGTTTCTTTGATCGGGAGCCGTTTAGCAACTTACTGCCAGTCCGCGAATATTGGGATGACGAAAAGCTCTTTATTTGTGATGACCATAGTATAGCTGTAATGCTTATTTGCCAGCCAAGCCCGGGTGGTTCGACAGAGATACGTACCAGCTTTGAACAGTTATTTAAAATGGGAATGGATGAAGGTGTTTGTATACAGGCTCAGCTAGCGAGCATGCCAGATATCGAATCAGCTTTGTTTGGTTACCGCCAGCTAAGAGGTTTGCGCGCACAAGGTAGTGATGCTGACATGCTTGACGCCTATGCCATAAGTACCCATAACTTTTATGCGAATAGCACACGGAAGCCGGTTAATGACCGGGGCTTTCTTTTTCGTGACCTTGAGTTCTGGCTTTCGGTGAAAATGCCGATTAAAGATGCTCTACCTTCGGCAAAAGAGCTGAAAAAATTTCAAGAGTTCATCAAGGACGTAATGTCTCAAGTCACCGCCTTCTCTCCCTACAGAGCAAACGAAGAAATGTGGTGGCGGAGAATGCACGTACTTCACAATATGTTTGACGGTGAGTACATAGGTAAACCGATTCATAAACAACCTATTCTAATGGATAGAGAGCTCAGAGAGCGTATTCTGGAAGATGGTAAGCGCACCCAGGTTGAAGAGGATGGCCTTCAGATTTTTACGCCTGATGGTAAGCCTTCGCAGCATATAAAAACACTGAGTATAAACAAGCTTCCTGACACATTTGCCTACGGTATAATGGCTGATGTTATTGGTGACTGGCGAAGGGGGAGTTTCAGTATTTCACAGCACTTCCTGCTCACCTGTAATGTCGTTATACCCGATCAGTTAGCTGAAGCTAAATCCATCCGTAGTAAACGTAACTTTGTAACCAACCAGGCTCGCGGTTCAGTTATTAAATACTTGGATAAATTGCGCTACCAGAAACAAGATCTTGATGAAGTGCTTACAGAGATTGATCAGGATGGCGCGACACTTGCCCACTACTCACTACAGATGGCTATTTTTGGGCATGACCGGGAAAGTACGGAAACCAGTGCTAAAACGCTTATTGGTAAGCTTAAGAATAAAAATATAAAAGCGCACCTCGACAGCCACATGACTCTTCCCAATTATTTGAGTCAACTGCCGATGGGGTTAACAGATATCTACCGTAAACACTCACGCAAGTTTGCACTTGCGACGTCACGAGTTATCCCGTTTGTTATCCCACATTTTGGAGCCTGGAAAGGAAATACCATCAATCCGGTGTTTCAGCTGACAAATCGGTATGGGCAAGTCGTTAATGTTGACTTTTTCGAGTCAGATTCAAACTACAACGTCACGGTTGCCGCCGAGTCCGGTGCAGGTAAATCATTTCTAACTGGTTATATCATCAACAGCTACTTAGGTGCGGGCGTTAAGAAGCAACCTGAGCCTGACGATCCGGCTTTACTAAAAGCTTTCCATGATGCCGCACAAGTATTCATTATGGATGTTGGTTACTCTTACAAAGGACTTGCTCACCAATACAAAGACAGTCAGTACCTTGAAGTTGATAACAGCTTTAAATACAGCCTAAACCCATTCCCTATGGTGCAGCAAATGAGCGGGGTGGAAGGGCAGGCTGGAATGATTGCTTCAATCATCAAAGTTATGGCCGCACCTAATGGGCAAGTTACCAACTACCAGAACTCAGAAATCTTGCGTTTACTTGATATTCTATGGAAAGACAAAGGTCGGGAATCAACAGTCACCGACTTTCAGGCGTTGTGTTTAGATCATGCACACGAAGAAATTGTCATGCTTGGGCGTCAGCTTAGTGCATTTTGTGATGGTGGTGTTTACGAGGATTTGTTCTCGAACAAGCGCCCACCGGTTAACTATGATTCGCGTCTCGTCGTTGTTGAGCTTGAGAAGATTGCAGATAACAAACACCTCCAGTTGTGCGCGATGATGTGTACTATCATGAGTATTCAAAAGAAAATGTTCTTGTCCGGAACCAAGTTCCGTTCAATCTTCGTTCTGGAAGAGGCTTGGCAGTGGCTGTCAGAACGGAACACCACTGGTATGTTCACCTTCTTCGCCGAGTTCCTTGAAGCTGGTTGGCGTCGATTCCGTAAGGCTGGCGCCATGGGGATTTGTGTTACTCAAAACGCAAATGACTATAATGCGAGTGCGCTGGGTCGTGCCATAAAAGAGAACAGTGCCTGGGACATTCTTCTTAAGCAGAAACAAGAGTCTATCGACCAATTAAAAGAGAACGGCACGTATTCAGGAAGCGATGTTGAATTCGATCTGTTAAAATCACTGCGTAAAGTCAACGCGTCAGAGGCTTCAGACGAAGCCTTTAGCGAAATGCTAATAAAGCATACCAGTGGCTCTGTTGAGGTTTGCAGACTGTATGCAGACAGAAGGATGCAGTTGATACTTTCAACCGATCCAGATGAAAAAGAGCGCCGTCAAGAGTTGCTCGATAAAGGATACTCTTTCAATGAGGCGATTGATATAATGATTGAAGAAGAGCAGCAATTCCGTAAGCGTTTCGCAAGCTAAAAGGTTATTCAATGAGTTTAGGCAGCAGGGCAAAGTTACTTTTAGAAATTCGTAGGCTTCACGGAACAGGAGCCCTACTGTCTACCTCTCACCAGTTAACGCTTAACGCATTCCGACAAGCGACGCTTAGTGACACATTTGAGCCTAGCCGGCTTGCGGAGATAGCGTCCCGCGATAGTAAGTTGACGACAATGCTTTTAGAGCTGGCAAATGCAGCTCGTCGAGATATGAATACGCCTTTAGTGACATCTTTACAAAAAGCCATAGCGAGACTTGGTAAGTACGGCTGTGTAGAGGCTATTTCGCAAATAAAACTGGATGAGCTTCGCGTAGAGATTTCTCAGCAATGGACAGGTGTTATCGACGTTGCAAAAAGAGTGATCCGAAACGCATGCCAGAGGGCGAGAAGTGATGCCGACAACAGCGTTAATGCTAACCCGACTGAGGCGATGATGATCACGTGCCTGGCTTCAGCTGGGTTAATCGCATTGATTTATGCGGCTGACAAGATTGATTTGCCAGTAAATAAAGACACCATGCTTGAGGTGTTAACTCCGGACCAGTTCGTTACTGAAGCTATTTTAATTGCATTGAAAGTGCCTGTAGAAATAGTTGAGCGCATTGAAGATGTGTTCAGTGACAAGCCAAGCAACACAGAGGCAAGGATTGCTAAGCAAAGCTGGCGCAAAGTAACCAGAAATCTTGAGAATGTTATTGACCGATTCCTAACAGGTCGGGAGGTATAGTTAAGAACATGAGCCCTCTAAAAAGTTTTCCGCTAAACATCAAAGAAACGATTGAGGAGCTGCCTCCAAGTGAAGCGCAGCGCCTAATTAATTACTTAGCTAAAGCCTATATAAACGCTGAAGTGTCGCTTATAACCGGTGAGGATTGCACTTACATCCAGGTTAGGAACAAAAAGGACATGAGCAAGTTCCAGTTGGTACCGTTTAATAGTGATTGGAGTGAAGATATTCCGGAAGAGCGCTTCATTATTCGGGGTGTAGCGTTTTCGTCTCAAGCGATGTCGCTGCAGGAAATTAATGACTTTAATCGTGATAATAGCGATATAAAACTCTACCAAAACGGTGAATTTGTGTATGTAGAGCGCCCAATATCCCTTATTGGCGGCATTACTCAAGAAAGCGTCCTTGAGGCTCTGCGTGAATTTTCACTTCATCAGAACTTACTCCATAAAGCGATTCAATCTTGAGAGCCCCAAAATATTTGCCCCGATCTAAAACCGTTATATCGTAGATTCCTGAGCAGCTCAGCGAGAAGATTTCAGATGGTATTCAAAAATCATTTAATTGTTGCAGTCGCTGGGTTTTCCATTATTGGTCGGCTTGCTTATGAACAGGGATTCCTTGGATCACTGTATGATACAGGGTTGGCTTTTGGATTAGTGCTTATCGGCGCATCATTGCCTGATGTTGATTATCCTGATTCAACCGTAGGAAAGCGCGTCAAGTGGCTGTCTTGGCCAATATACGTTGCTTTCGGTCACAGAGGGATAACTCATAGTGCAATAGCATTGTTTTTATTCGCCTGGGGCTACTATGCAACAGGCATGGATGTAATAGCATGGCTAGGCATTGGTTGGGCACTGCATTTGGTCGGTGATTTTGTTACTGACTCAGGTATCCCTCTGATGTGGCCATCTAAAAAGCGACATCATTTTATATTGGTCGCAAGCACCAGCGGTATATCTGAGACCGTTATGGTGGCTTTGGTAATAGCAGCTGCAGTCGCAGTGAACATTTTAATTTAAGGATTTTAGAAATGTTTGATGATGGAAATGGTTTTAGCTCAACCGGTAAATTGGCAGATTTACCGGATGAAGAGCTGGAGAAAGAGGTCACTAACGACCTACTCAAAGACGACGGCAAAGTGATTGAATTTGTAATGCCTTTGGAGATAGAAGAAGCTCTCAACACAATGCTTACTGGGCAGGCTGAAATAAACGGTCACGCTGTGTTTGCTAACTTACCGTTCGGCACGCTGAGAGTGAGCTCAGCAGAAGGTGATTGGAGTGAAGAACTTCCAACATCGGAGCTTATTATTGAAATTCAATATGACCGCGGCTTCTCGATGCATAAAAGCCAAGAGCCGGTGATTAATGACATGCTTAAAATCGGTGAGTGCAGAATTAACGAAGGTGGCGAGGTTACCGTTAACGTCCCGTTTACTTTGAATGAAAAGGTCACCGATTTTGACTTTAAAATGCGCGTAGCTCAGATGGTCGATGCCGCGCGAACTGTTCTGAAGAAAGTTCAAACGTCCTGAGTGTAACGATAGAAATATCCCAGCCATCAACGAGGAGTTTTCAGTGAAATTTAGTGCTAGCGTAACCGCAGACGTTGCTGGAATAACTATGGCAGCGGCACTCTTGATTTCGATAACAGGTTATGTCGGTATTTTTATATACAAGTCGAACGAGTTCTGGGAGAACCGAAAAGCGTTAATAGATGAAATGCAGATACAGCCAATTGATAAGCTAATAATTGATGCATTCCTGGAGTGTTATGACACGGAAGCTAAAAATATTGACTGCCAATATGATGCTCTGAAAAAAGTGGCATTTATTCCGAATAGCGCCAATATGGAGAGAGCAAGAGAAACACTATCAAAATTCACCTCTGAGCTTGAGAAGCTAGAAGCCGATAAAGACAGAGCTCTGCTTTGATAAAGCGGGGTTCTTGCTTTACTGAATAATAAAGTTCGGCTTATCTATCTTCATTATGTGCTCATATTCAACACTGTAATTGGTTGGCTGTTTATCGCTGATGGGCATTCCGTCAAACACATCATTTGAGAATGGCACAAGATACTGAATCCCCTCTGACGATTTAAGCATAAACAAGTGATCATTCCCAAGGGCGACAATGCGTGTTGCTGATGGTGTTTTGACTGTAAAGAACGCAATGGCAATACGCTCTTCTTTAATAGCTCCGCATGCCCGGGCAAAGTCGCGAATGGACTCAAGAAAAGGGCCAGGATTATCAATTGGCCGCCATTCACCATCCACATGGTGCTGCCCAAGACTAATCCCCGTTTCATCGAATGCAACATCGTAGACACCAACGGGCTGCAGCTCACCATCGCATTGAGACTCATTGAAGACCCAGCGACCATCCGCTTCTATCATGAATTCTTCAAAATCCATTTTCCTTACGGTCTTAATATCTTGATCGGAATCAGAGCATGACACGACGCTCGTAAGCGCAAGAACGGTAAGTAGTAGTTTTAGATAAAAATTCATATAGCCTCCACGTTAGCAGAGGCCATAGTAACTGAGATTTGAGTGAGGCAGAGCAGATTAGAGGCTTTATTTGGTGCCTAAACGCTGCTTCTGTTGCGCAAGAACACGAAATGAGTTCATTGCAACGTCGGCAGAAATTGTACCGTTAAAGTTATTTACATACTGAGAGAGCGCCAAATGGCCTATCATGACTGCGTCTTCATAAGGAACCTGAACAGGGTGCAACTTACTTTTAGCAAACGTTTTGAAGAAAACACCTCTATCTTGCCTTTCGATTTGAAAACCTTTGTCATTAGCGGCGCCATGAGAGTCAAACTTGCAGTCCTTAGTCAGACCGAGCATTACCATTATGAAATAAGGCAGTTCTTGCTTGGTTACCTGAATCGATGTTTTTTCAGACCAATTATATTGCTTCGATTCTTCACTAAGCTTTGGTGCCGACTCAATCATAACAGTCTCCCAGCCACCTCGCGTTGTGCTATTTGTGATGGATAACGCATGCTTGGTGCTAAATACCCGCATCTTTAGTCGATCAGCAAAATTTGAGTCGCTATTGCTTTGCTGAGAGTGTTCGCGCACCTCTGGTTGTGGACTCGGTTTCTGTGAGTGCGTTGCCGTTCTTTTTGCCGCAGATGAAGGGACAGAAGAAGGTACCGATTCTTCATAGGCTTCCAGCGGCGGTAAGTCATGTGGTATTTGATTCATTGTGTACCTCCAGTTACAGACATGATCTCACAGCTTTTCTTTTCAGCAACTCGTTTCGCCAGATTTAAGACCCCAAATAAGCCACCTAATCTGAGATGGGGTTGATTTTCAGTCTGTATCCTTTCTATCAGTGAAAAATCTTTTTAGTGAGGGCAGGCAAGTGAAACGTCTTATTCAGTTCATGGTAAGCATGACATTTTTAACGTTAAGCGCTTTTAGCTATGCGCAGAACGCAACTCTGGAAGCGGTTGATGTTTTCCCTGTGAGTCAATCTGTACTTGATAGTACGGACGCACCCATTTCGGTTATCGAAACCGCTGAAATTGCAGATAGCCAGGGTCGTGTCGCTCGCGGTCCGCATGATGTTATATTTAGTCTGACCGATGATGCGCCGTACGCAATTAAGATTGGCGGGAAACGCATCGAGCCGGGTAGCTCGATCACGCTAACCATTGATTTAACCCGCGTCGACCACCGCTTGCAGATGCCGGTGTTCCCAGCTGAGAACGGAAAGTACGGTAAAGTCGATTACAAACTGTCTATCCCTAATCTGAATATTAAAATTTGCCCAAACGGTTTCCAGGAGCGTCCGGAAGACTGCTACAAGATTGAGTTTCGGGAAATAAACTATATTTGCCCTGCATCATTCACGTACAGCAGCAGTATTGAGGCCTGTCGCCGGCAGGTTAACCTTGAGCTAGTGAATGACTGTCCTGACGGTTTTTCACGCGGCTCAGGTGATACGTGCTCACGAACAACAACCAGTGAGATTGTTGAATACTGCGATGATGACAGTATGTCTATTGAAGGTGACGCTTGCATCAAGCGTGCATTCACCGACACCATGGCCTGCCCTGAAACGTATTCTCGCGATGACTCCGGTCGGTGTGTGAAAATAACTCAGGGAGAGCCAGCACAAAGCTGTCCTGACGGATTTTTGAAGTCCGCCAACACATGTAAGAAGCTCACTCAGGTAGACCCGGTTGACTGGGCATGCCCATCAAGCCACCCCAACAGAGCAGATGATTCTGAGTCCTGTTTTGCGACTCAGCCGGGCTTTGAGGAATTTGGCAGTGCTGAAAGTGAACTGTCGTGCGGATCCGGTTACACCTTTGAGGATTCTCGTTGCGTCCAGTACACAGAGCCTACCTATCAGTGCCCAAGAGGCGGCTACAATACCGAAAATGATGCCTGTGAGTACACCATCGTTAAACCTGAATCAAATTACTGTGGCGGCGTTGAAGTAGAAAGTGAGACGTGTAAGCAGTTCGACTACAAAGAAGTGGGCGTGTACTGCAAGCCCGGTTTTAATAAGCAGTCCGACAACTCCTGTATGAAGCTGGAGTCAGCGCCGGTTCAAGATAAATGTCAGTCTGGCTATTCAATGAATGGTGCAGGGACGGCCTGCGTCAAGACCGAGACGTTAACTCTGGATATTAAGTGTCCTTCAGGCTATGCCCGTTCAGATGATGGTGCCTACTGTTACAAAACCGATCAAATGAATGCCTACGAAAATTGCGCAACTGGTTATACCAATATTGGTGGCGGGGTTTGCGAAAAAGTAGAAAATCAAGCCGCTGCAAAAACATGCCCTAGCGGATACTCATTGTCGAATGGACGCTGTGAAAAAAGCGAATCGCAACCATCTGATCCAGCTTGCCCTAAAGGTTACTCGATTAGTGGTGGCGCATGCAAAAAAACAACTTCAACTAATCCTGTTTATTCATGTGAGCAATACAGTTGGATTCAAGGGTACGAGCTATCTGGCGACAAGTGCGTACGACAGGATAGAAAAAAAGGCAAGCCATTGTGTCCGGCAGGTTGGGTTCCATATGCTAATTATACATACGAACGACCTAACTGGACAGAATATGAGTGTTTTAATGAAAATAAGGGTGGTGATGAAAGGCTTATCCCGGTCGAAGATTGGTATTGTCCTGATGGGTACAGCAAAGCCGGAGATTGGTGTAATAAACCTGAGTTTGCAGAAGCTTCTATAACTTGCCCTAACGACTATTCATTGTCAGGAGGTACATGCAAAAAAACGCAAACAACTTCACCTTCCAGCCAATGCCCTAACGGATGGGTTCTTCAAGGCGACTACTGTAAACGAACGGTGTCTACAGAGGTCAATTACAGTTGTATGGCCGGATGGACGCTGCAAGGAGATAGCTGCACAAGAACCATCGACTCTGATGTTGATTATTCTTGCCCAAGCGATGACAAGTGGACTCTGAATAATACGAAGTGCGACTTTTACGACGAAGACCCGCTAGTCATCAGCTGCCCAGACACCTTTGCCTACAACTCCTCAACCGACGCTTGCGAGCGAGTTGATACTCAGCCTGCAATTCTTGGTTGCGCTGACGGCTTTTCCTTGACTGAAGATAAGACGCAGTGCTTCAGAGAAACCATTGTACCGCATCTGTAAGGGAGTACAGCGATGATTAATAAGAGCAATAAAATAAAATGGACTCTTGGGATAGCTGTAACGGCCGTGACAGCTATTGTTGCAGCTGAGACGTATCAAGCGCTTGGTTCGATTAATTCTAAGGAGCCAAACCCTAATTTTTCTCATCCTGCAGAAATGATGGCCGGGGTAACTTCTTATGAGTTAAAGGCTGAAGATGGTGAGCACTGTAAATACACCGATGACCCACAGATAGCTTCAGAAAGTTTGTCTGAAGACGAGTGGCACTGTGAGTTTCAGTGGAACACGAACATTGAAGGGCTTTCCAATAACGGGATGACGCTTTCTGGTATATTTAGCGAAGCAAAAACATACCACTTGCCCTATACAATCAACGTCTATTCTGGCTCAGCTCAGGAGCAAGTGAATGTCTACAACGGAACTTATGCGGTTGATATTGTTGAACCACCGGTACCGGAAGTAGTAAACGCCACTGTTGACTGGAAAACAGAAACGATAAGCGGCCTTACTCAGCGAATTGGTAACCCGGACTCCACGCTTAAAAGTATTAACCTTGAAGTGAAACCTCAACCTTATGACCAGGTTCTGACTTTTCAGGGGGAGTCTTGCCACATAGCGCAAGGTTCAACCGCCTGTGAAGTTTGGGTGGCAGGGCAGAATATTGTTCTTGATGAAAGCGACCATGGACAAGAAACGTTCGACATTTTAGCAGACTCAAGACATAGCTATTTTGAGCAAACGCCAACAGCATCATTAACTGTTGATTACGATTACCGGCCACCGGTATTTAACCGTGTAGAACAAAACGTTCAATCAGATAATGAGAGCCGGAACATCGTTATTGGCGGCTCTGATTATGAACTGTCACCGGGTAAAGTGGCTGTTATTTATGATTCGCATCAAACAGCTATGGAAGGTGACTGGTGGTTACCACAATCTCGTAAACTTGACTTGGTTGCAGATGAAACTGCATTCCCGACAAATGCGCTTGAGGTCCTCGGTCAATACCGTTATTTCACTATCCCGTTTTTCTCACGACGTGACCGGGTAACTCTCAATGAGCCTGTTGTGACGGTACTAGATGGCAAAATAGTATATGAATATGAGGCTTCAGAGGTTCCGGATGGCCGCTATATTTCTGAGATCGATACTCGGAACTACTTCAGTCAGGGAGAAAGCATCCAAGATAAATTCCTGACACTATCGCGCTTCGCCCCTCAAATTGGTTTTTTCACTACCAACGGTGAGATTTACGAAACAGGAAGCGTCTACTTCAACTCAGAGCTAGCTGTTGCCGCCCACGGCGGGTGGGATGACGGCTCAACAATTAATGAACTGTTGATTGATGGTGAATCTGTTGAGTTTACTGGTGAGCCAAACATACGACAACTAACTACAGCTGCCTTTGAAAAGCTAACGCCGGGAGATACGTTTGAGCTGACAGCCAAAGCCATTGATGATGCGGGAAATGAGTCTGAAAAAACAGTCACAATATCCTATGCAGACGCTACTTATATGTTCGATAGGGAGATTGAAGACGTTTATCGCGACGTAGAGCCTATACAGGTTCGAGTGAGTCGAACAGGAGGCAACCGGTGCAATATGACGTTAAGCAAAGATGTAGCTCGACAAATAGCTACAAGTCGTTCGTATGGCTGCTATTTGGAATGGGAAACGATTCCTGAAGGAATGGAGCCATATGCACAAGGTCGTAATGGTGGACTGCAGGGCATCATTAGAACGCCGGAAGACCAAGAAACGTTGAGCTTCAAAGTCGTTTATGTAAATGATAATGGGCTGACTGTCTCTATTCCTGGGGCGTCGATGACATTCGACATGCTTGAACCTAAGCCTATTGACCTGCAGTTTGCTCCACATGATGAAAATGAGCAAGGCGTGGTATTTTTGCCTTATGGTGAGCGCCGCGTTGGTACCGCTCGACTTGGGTTCAGTCGTGGAGTCGTTGAATATGAGGTTATTACTGACGATAACGAGCCGTATATGAACCGCTCTTTGTCGACAACACGACCTTATACTGACGGCACAATTGCAATCAAAGAAGACAAAAACGTGCCTTTTGAAATCTATAAAGAGGGAACCTTAACGTTAAAGGCTTGGTATAAGCACAAGCCTGAGCTTCGTAAGGAAATCATTAGAGACACGGTAATGATGCCGAGTTTACGAAATCAGTTTCGTTTAGAAGCTGACACACATGATGGGCACTCACTCCAGACCTTTCAATTTACAGCCACGCTGCAGACGCTGACAGAGGAAGGGTGGACATACAAACCGGAAATGTCAGGTGTATATGAGGTTCACCTTGCTAAACGCACTCCTGATGGTTTTGAGCCAATTACCGATAATGTCACAATGGACGACGGGAAGGTTGAGTTCACCCTAAATGCAGAGGACGTTCTGGGCGTTGGCAACTATGTTCTTTATGCAATGGGCACGCTTCAAAATGAGATCCAAGATGGTGACCGTGAGATCCAATCCAACCGGTACAATATGAGCCTACTGTCAGGGGAGGCCGTTGAGGGTGAACTGGAGAAGCGTACTGAAATTGAAGGACCTACAAAGTTGCGGGCAGCAGTAAGCTTTGTTCCAGCTTCACGGGATGATCAGCGAGTGATTGCTAATTTGCGCTGGGAGAAGCGAGAAGAAAACAGCGCCGACTGGGTTTTAGTGCCTGATTCTCAAGGTGATGTTACTTACAGCGACCGCATCGAGAACCCCGGAAAGTATGACGTGAGAGCCCGCATGGAGAACCGCGTCACAGGAGAGGAAACCATTACACAGCCTGTGACTATTATCGCGTACGATAGGCCACGTGTTTATATTGACGGGCCAGATGAAAGCTACACTAATCATCCAAGCACGTTCCATGCTCGCACACGTGACAATATGCTTACCAGTGGTGATGGTGAATTCCAATGGTCATTTGATGGTGAAAACTGGGAGACTGGGGAAGAGGTTATTACGGTCGTTAAAGACAGTAGTTATCAACTTTTCTTGCGATTCCGTGACTCCCAAACCGATGATTTGATAGGCGATGAAGGCTGGTCTGTGGTTGACCAATACGTTCACGTAGAAGAGCCACGACCTGTACGTCTCCGCGGTGCGTTGCCTAGATTCGCTGAAGTAGGTGAAGATTTTGAATTGCTCGGTGATTTACGCGCATCGATTCGTGTGGAAAGCTTATCTACTCATATTGAGTGGCAAGCGATGGACGGTACAATTATGGATAATATGTCCGTCTACACCGTTAAGTCTGAAGATATCAACGAAGACAACACGGCTACATTCTTGTTAAGAGGCTGGGTAAACGGACTTAAAGAGGAAACCTTTAATGAAATCGAAGTGTCCACAATGCCGTGGGAATACCATGTTCCAGAAATGTCCATCGAGACAAGGACTGCACATAAGATAGCGCCGGTAACGGCTAAATTCTCAGTTCGCATGGAGCGTATTTTCGCGCCTGGTGTTGAATGGTCGTTTGAGTGGGAGGATATTCCCGGAGCAACGCTAAAAGACGTGTCGAGTGACGGCCAGAATGCAGTGTTTGAAATAACTGAGCCTGGGGTTCACCAAATTACAGCTCACTTTACTGACTCTCGGGGCAACGAAGTAGAGCTGAATGAGTTCTTTGACGCTCTTAAACCAGCTGAATTGGATCCTGTTTTGGAATTGCGTTATTCAGAGCCTCACATGAGACCACCATTGTCGGTAGTTGCACAAATGACAGCTCAGAGAACACATCCAGATGACAGGCTGGACAGGATTGAATGGTTCGTTGATGGTGAATCTTTGGGTGAGCCTAATCGCTATGGCCGTTATGACTTTGGGGAGGCTGGAAGCTATGAACTGAGAGGTGTGCTCTACACCAAACTTGGGCAGGAGACAGAGATAGTAGAGACTATTGTGGTCAACGAGAACAAGCCGCCTGTATGCTCACCGGAACTCATCAACAGAACGAGTTCTATGGAAATACAGACGAACTGTACCGATGAAGACGGCGCAATCTCAAAGTTTCAATGGTATTGGGACGACCAAAATATGGGGCGTGAAAGGAACTCATATTTGCGCTTTAGTCTTGACACATTCCCTGAACTTAAAGTCCGGTTCAGAGCCTATGATGACTCAGGTGATTACGATGAACATGAACTAAGTTGGTAACCTAGCTCAGATTCCCCCCCGAAAAAGCGGTCTAATCACAGGCCGCTTTTTATTTTGTGCTTGATAATAGTCGCATAATTTCCCCATTTTATGCCTAAACATGATTGAGAATATAAAGCGAAACAAATGGCTCCTGCTTGGGGGCGCTGCTTTTACTGTGTTTTTTGCTGTCTCCAGTAAGCAGTACGAAGTCGGTGCAGCAACGAGTGCTGCTCATTGCTTGTACTCAAGCTTTTTTGTCATTGATAAGAGCGATGCAAATCTAGAGCGCAACAAGCTGATAGTTTTCAAGCAAACTATCCATAATGACATCCTGCCGCAAGCGAACGACCAGGTATGGATCAAACGCCTTGTTGGGCTACCCGGTGACACAATTAGCGTTGAGCTAAGGAAAGTAACGGTTACCAACTCCAATGGCGACACATTTGAGTATGCGCTTGATGCAACGCAGTTACTTCAGGTTATTAACTATTCCACCAGTGACATTACAAAAACAACCACCCTTTCTGACGGCGAAATATTCCTTATTGGTGAAACACCAGGAAGCTTTGATTCGCGTTTTTGGGGTCCTCAAAACATTAAAAACATTATAGGTACCGGCTATGCCCTTTTTTAACAGAGCAGCATTTGTAGCTTGGGGGTTATCTCTTACTACTTTGATTCAGATACCTGCATTTGCCCAGGATGACATGCAGCAACTTAAAAAAATCTCAGAGGAGCGCAAAAGGGAAATTGTTGCCAGCGGCATTTTAGACTCGCTAAGACCACCGAAAGCTAGTGAGAATCGCTATACCGAGGATGCAAAAAAGCTTAGCTCAAAAAGTCTACTCGATATGACCGATTCAATGGTTGAGAACGGCATGGCGACCCGAGAACAAGCGGATGCTTTCGTCAATAAAGGCAAGAAAGGCGCCTCGGCCAGCCCGGGGGATAGAAATCGACAGCTTTACGTATCGTTTAGTATTCCTGACAACCGGCTTAAAGAGTTATTTAAGTCTGCGGCCAGACAAGATGCGGTAGTTTTCTTTAACGGACTGGAGCCGGGAATGACGTCGATTGACGATATGATGAAGCGCGTCGCGCCATTGCTAAATGGACAGGAAAACCCGCCTCAAGTTCGTTTTAACCCTTATAAATTCCATGAGTATGAGGTTACGAGCGTACCGACTATTGTTTATCAGAAAGAGGGGGTTAGCGCCATTGCATCCGGTATCACTGATTTTGATTGGTTAATTGGCCAGCACGAAAGGCTCGATAAAACAAAGAACTTTGGAAAATACGGGCCGGTTACAGCTGTCATTGAGAAAAACCTTATTGAGGAAATCGAAGAACGATACAACGCCTTGAATATGGAAGAGCGCAAGCGCGAAGCGGTCGCAAATTTCTGGAAGAACCAGGAATACACTGTCTTGCCTACCGCAACTGAGGATTCGACTCACTATATTAACCCAACGGTAAAGGTGACAAAGGATATTAAAAACGCCCGCGGCGACGTTCTTGCAATGGCTGGTGAGGTTATCAATCCACTTAAAAACCAGTCATTCGGATCAACCTACATCATATTCAATCCACTAGTACCTGAGCAGCTTCACTGGCTTAAAGATTACCTGAAGGATACTAATCAAAAAGGTAGAAAAATGTTGATTGCTACAGAAATAAAGCAAGAGGGTGGCTGGGAATTTCGCCGCAATCTTGTCAGGGAATTTGATCAAGAAATTTTTATGATGCAAGAGGAAATGGTTAACCGCTTCAAAGTAACAGCTGTTCCTGCCGTTGTTACGACCGACCTTAAGCGTCTCGTTTTGAAAGTACAACAATTCGGAGTAGAGGAATAACCCATGAAAATCATTACCGCCTTACTATTTGTTGCTATAGGGATATTCCTCGCTTTTCGGTATCCAGATACTGCGGCGTCTGTTTACGAGTATTTAGATATTGCCTGGAACTGGATTGTCGTCCAATTCAATTCGGCACGATAGGAGGGATGTGTGAAAGCAATAAAGATAGTCAGTTTTGCACTCTTCAGCTTCCTGCTCGCTAAATCAGCTGTTGCTGATGATACGGACGTAGCCGGTGTTTCGGATATGGTGTGCGACGATGCCAATATACTTTCAAATGTTTTCGACCAGGTTTGCTGGTCATGCTTTATTGACGGAATTGATATTGGAGGGCTAAACCCGAATCGCCCGGACGGCTCCTCAAGCCAAATGCCTTGTCGATGCGAAGATGACCTGGGGATTCCACAAATCGGCATTAAAGCCTCTTATCAGTCAATCACACGCATAGCAGAAGTTGTCACGCAGCCATGGTGCAGCCCCTCACTCGGCGGTATTCAGTTGCAAGACTCTGAGTATGGCCAAGGTTATATTGATACAGATGAAGCCAATCACGCAACTGCGTTCTTTCAGTATCATTATTTTGCATATCCGTTAATGGAGATGCTCGAAATCCTGATGATGCCTGAATGTACAGGCAGCGACATTATTGATTTTGACCTTATGTACGTATCGGAAATTGACCCAACATGGAATGACGATTTGTTGGCTCTACTCATGTCTCCGGAAGCTGTGCTATTTGGCTCACCCCCAGCTCTGGCATGGTGTGGCGTCGACTGTGTATTAGCGACGTCCGACGAACAAGAGCAAGAGTTCTACGGTTGTGCCGGGTGTGATGGTTTGCTTTATCCGTTCACCGGAAACATTAACCCGGTACAAGACCCTGTAGCTGCAAGCAGCCTGGCCGCTCAGCGAGCAATAGCTTCTCTGCATCGTAAAGGCCTCGCGACACGCACGATGGGTAATAAAGCAATGTGCGGCGAGCGCGTCATCGCTCCCATGATACCCAGTACACAGTACCGGTTTTCAATGATGTACCCGACACCCGAGGCTGAAGGAAACGCTGGAAACCTCATTTCTGGAGCAAGCTCTAATAATGCCGGCCAAGCTGGCGAAGAGTTAGACCGTTATGGTCAGTGCTGTCACCCGATGGGTATGTCCACTGCGAGATGGGCTACAGCTGCTGGCGGAAGAATGCCACCCGGCAAAGACTCCGCTTTCATATACATGATCTGGAACTACCAGGACTGCTGCATTAGGTAAAATATGAACTCTACTCAATTCAAAGTATTTATTCTTTTAGCGTTGGTGCTTTCTATCCCTAATGTGTCGCTGGCTCAGCAACAAAGTGAGACAACAACACTGGATGAACTCACTGAGACCTACGACTTAGATGATCCAGAGCGAAACTATAAGGATCTCGACTCGGTAGAGCTGGAGCTTCAAGAGCGAGATCCTTCAGATACGCGAACCAAAGACACAATCAATCGTGTCTTTAGCGACCAGAAAGAAGAAGAATTCGACGATTATTCTCGCTACAACGGTGACGTGAATGAATCAGAACTGCGCCAAAACGCGGCATCCTGGGCAAGCAAAGATGCTAGTACTATGGGTCAGCCGTCACAAGACGCTAATGGGAACACGAAGCTGTCGTACTCTGAGAAAGGTACCCGGAAGCTAAAGCGTAATGCGAATGGCGACATGGTTGTCGAATCTGTCGATGGTGGAGAAATGAGGAGCTCAGGCGTTTCTGAAGAAGAGGTTTATAGCTCCGAGTTGAATAATGAGACTCACACCCAATTTGATGGAGTAAAGAATGCTTACGGCGATGAGAATGCACTTTATAGCGCAGGCTCACAAAACCTCAGTACGCTTAAAAACGAAGCTACCAAAACCGGTGATGGGGTTGCATACCGAACCATTCTAGGTTCAGCCGATAAGGCCATGGAAACTAATATTGATGAATCAATACTTGATTTATCACGAGAGACGCTATCAAAAATAAAAGAGGATCCAAGCAGCTTTTTCAGTTCGTGCACCACGACAACCGAAACAAAAACTGTTGGCGCAGAAGGTGAAATCGTCGACAACACCAGCTGTACCGATATCGATGATAGTAACTACGACTATTGCGAAATAGAGCGCGTCGTGTCTACCACCACTACGGGAAACGACTATTACGAAGGTTATGAGTGCTTAAAAGGGGAGCCCATACCCGATGAAGAGTTTCCTCCTTATGCGAGCTATGACCCTTCAGGACATTGGGTTGTTTATCCAAACATGGGAGCGCAGCATGTTGAGAAATACAGCTGTATAAAAGGGCAAATACATCCTGATGGAAATGGTGGATACGACTTCGTTATCCCTGACAGTCTCGACGCCGGAACAATGCTTAATCCAAGAGTATTTATGCCGGCACAGGAAACTCGTGAATTTTGGAACGCTGATGAGCTTCAGGGGAAGGTCAATAGTGGCGAGCTTAGCATTGTAAAAGGCTCTATCTACCCACATCCGGATTGGGATCCAATGGACTGGAGCACCTGGCATTTAGAGTATTCAGCTGATAGCAATCAGCACTGGATATACGCCCCTTATGAATTGGGGATCCAAAGTGCAGCATCTGCAGGTGGTTTATTTGCCACTTCTGGGCGAGTAAATGAGCGAAAGACAGTTCGCTCTCAAAAATTAGTTCAACACCCCGCTGGATGCCTTGATGACACGGGTGAAGACGTCATCATGAAGACGGGTGAAATTGAATATGACGAAAATGATACTGCGACAGTAAACACCAGTGCCAGCCCTGCAATGGCTCCCATGGCCATGATGACAAGAATGAGCGTCGCAAGTGCGGCCAGTAGTAATGAAAGTTACTGTACGTTCGATGGGTTTACTGTTATCGAGGAAGGAGAAAGAGACTATGAACAAGGCCTGCTCGATGCTTTTGGCCCGATGTTTGATGGAGATTCCGGAAATGTAACATGGAGAGCTAACTTAGATGGCTATCGGTGTGACCCCTTTAAAGGCGAAAAGACGTGCGTTACCAACTATGAGACTGGCGAAGTCGAGTGTTTTACATGGGAGGAACTGAAAGACAAATTTGCAAATAGAGATCAGGAAAAGTCATGTCGGCGTCTGGAGAATAAATCGAATTGCGAAATTGTTGAGGAAACCTGTGTAGAAGGTGCCATGGACGATGACGGGATTTGTCGTATTTATAATCGCGAGTACGAGTGCACTACATCAATTGGAGGCAGCAGCACTGCGGTAACAGAAACCAGTACTTGTGAATCTCTAGTCCCTTGTGCAGGAGGAGATTGCGACAATACAAACAATGAAACCAATGATGATTTTAATGAGGCTGTCGGTGTTGCATCTCTTTTGGAAAATATAAACGCAGATAATCAATGCAATGCGGGAGATGGGGTTAGTAGCTGTGAAGTATTCCCCGGGCATTATGGAACCTGCGATAAACCAACGTCAGGTTCAGTAGCTGACGCTATTGCATTAGCAGGCCCAAATTGCTGCGAAGACCCAAATCGTGTTGGCGTCGCAACCTATGTGAAAGCGGTTTACCAGGCGCGTCAGTTCGAAGCCGTTCAGAATATGGAAACGTACGCAGTGGACGCAGCTAAAGGTGCCTACGATAAAATAGCCACTACCGACACTTATAAAACAATCACAAAACCTATCACTAGTGCCTGGGAAAGCATTGGTGGTAACGCATCGGGTGCTACCGGTGGAGGGTCAGCCGGAGTTGGGAAGAACTTCTTTGAAGATGGCATGAACGCAATGGGAGATGCCATGATGGATTGGATGGCTGATAACCTTCCCACCGACGTGGCAAAGGCACTTTTTGTAAGTGATACAACCTACAATGAAGCTGGTGACGCTATCACCACTTTTGGCGATCCTCCTGAGTGGTCTGAATCTATGGTAGATGCCGGGAACTTTATGCAAGGAGTCATGACTGCGTATTCCTATTACACATGGATAAAGATGGCCATTGATATCGCCTTCCAATGTGAAGAGGAAGAAACAGAGGTTGCAGGCCAAATAGGGCAAAAGGCGTGTGTCTTTGTAGGAAAGGGCAGCTGCAAAGTTTCTACACCGTTCGTCGGCTGTGAAAGAAGAACCTATAACTATTGCTGCTTTAACAGCATATTTGCCCGGATCGTGATGGAGCAAGCCGCAGAGCAACTTGGCCGACCATTAGGGGAAGGGGAGGCTTGTCGAGGGTTGAATTACAGCGAACTGCAAGCTCTTGATTGGGGGCAAATTGATCTTGAATCCGAATGGATACCGCTCATGTATGAATCCGGCTTGTTGCCGGAAGAAATGACCGAAGACGCTTTAACCGGTGACGGTAGAACGATGAATAAAGGTGCTCGCGCTAACGTAAGCATTCGGACGCTTGAGCGTTTAGGTGACGTAGATGATGAAGTCATTCAAAAGATGAAAGACGAAATGCGTGAGCCATTGGACTGCTCCCAGTATCCACGCCCAGCAGAGTGCTATTACCGAAACCCACCAGGTAATTAAGAGTTAGAAATGAAAATTAAACTTCTAATCATAGCCGCCTTAGTGTTGGGCGGCTTTACTACGCAAGCACAACAATTCCTCCCAGCAAAAGAGGCGTTTGTTGTTGAAGATTATCAGCCAATTCAAGGAGGGGCTGTTGAGGTTTCATGGGCAATAGCGGAGGGCTATTACCTCTATAAGTCAAAGCTAAGAGCACTTTCAGGGCATGTTGAGCTGAACATCAATAAGCCACAGGGAACGGTTGTCAATGACGTTAACTTTGGTAAGCAAGAAGTATTCAAAACCAATTTCAAGATGGTAGTTGAAAAGCCTGTTAATGACTCAGTTGTAATTAAATGGCAAGGCTGCGCCGAAGCTGGCTTATGCTACCCTCCGCAAACAACTGAGTTAGCGCTACCCTCAGGCGGCGATACCAAATTAAGAAGTGAAGACCAGTCGTTCTTTGACAAACTAGGAAGTAGCAGTGTGGTAGCTATCGTCGGAAGTTTCTTTGCTGTCGGCTTACTCTTAGCTTTCACTCCATGCTCGCTGCCAATGCTTCCTATCCTGGCTAATATAGTTATTGGTGGGAGCAAAAACAATGCTATCAAGCTATCTGGTGTTTACACCTTATCTATGGCTGGAGTGTACGCTATGGCGGGCGTGATAACGGCTCAGGCAGGTGCTAGTTTACAAGCCCTTTTTCAATCACCAGCTGTGCTTTATATATTTGCCTTTGTGTTGTTTGTTTTTGCCTCGTCAATGTTTGGTATTTTCGAATTGAGGCTGCCCCAGGCAATAACGTCGAAGTTGACAGCTAATAGCCAGAATATGAAAGGCGGTTCTCTGTTGGGAGCAAGCACGCTTGGTATTTTCTCAGCTTTAATAATCGGGCCTTGCATGACAGCTCCGCTAGCAGGGACTTTGCTTTTTATCAGCGAAACAGGTAACGCATTGATCGGTGGATTGGCATTGTTCGTTCTAGGCATTGGAATGGGCTTACCATTAATGCTGATAAGTGTTGCTGGTAGGAAGGCTCTTCCGAAACCTGGTATCTGGATGAATCACGTTAAGACTATACTTGGCATCCTCCTCGTTTTTACAGCCAGTTACTTTATTTCAAAGGCAATAGAATTGAACGTTGCTATCCTAATCGGTGCCTTAGCTTTAATCCTAGTTGGATGTTTAAGTTTAACCTTAGATAGAAAGGGAACCAGTGTTCTCCCCCTTATCACCAGTGGGGCAATGGTCATTCTTAGTATTGCGTTACAGCAATTTGACGAAGTGAAACCAACATCAGAAGCCAGTTACTTCACCACCGTAAAATCGATAAGCGAACTGCAAAGACAAGTCGATATCGCCACGAAGAGTGGTGAAATGGTATTTATTGATGTGTATGCAGACTGGTGTGCGTCATGTGTGGTCATGGATAAGAAGGTGTTCAGCGAACCGGAGGTTAAAAACGCTCTATCTGACTACAAGACGATTAAAATAGACGTCACAGAAATGACTAGCGAAGCGAAAAAGCTACTTAATAAACTGGATGTTTTAGGTCCTCCTACACTTATAACCCTTGATATCAAAGGCAATGAAAAGCGAGCAGAGCGAATAACCGGCGAAGTAACCTTGCCAGAACTGATCTCGGCTGTTCGTGGGGCGATATCGACACCACGCACGCCAGCCGAGTTGTTTGAATCTCAAAGCCAATTATAAATTAGTTAATGGCTCATTTTGATTGTCGCGGGTGAAGTACCATGCTTTACCCTCGGCAGTTACCAGTGCCGCTTCTCTTCTGCCAATCAGCTTATGTGCTTGCCAGCGGCTTGGAACTACCCATGTTAAGGACGAATGTTTAATTAATTCCGGTATCCAAAATCCAATACGCTGATAATCAACTCTGAAAGCAACTTTTTGAGAACCGTATAAATCACTGTCAATAAAGCCGATAGGGGTAAGCGATGCAAATACTCTGCACTGGTGGCCATTAACCGTCCCATCAATAGTGAAGCTACTCCAAAAGCTGTCAGGCATCTGAGGGCCTAGTTTCTCATGCCCCTCTTGTGCTACTGCAGTAACACAAGAGCTTCCAGATATCTGGACTGCAAAATCCGTTGTTCTATCCCACTTATAATTTGAGCCTTCCGGCATGTTTTTATTAATGTCTTTGTTGTATGCATGAGCACTCAAAGAAGACTCTGGATAAGCTTTAGCAAATGCGCTTTCTAAGTCCGACTTAATGACACCAAAAACTTTATTGAAACGCTCTTTGGGGTTCAGCCCCGATACTTCGTCAGGTTCCATAAGAACAATACTGTATGGTTGGAACTCGAATCCGGTAGCTCTACCTTTAAATGCCGCAGCGTCAGCAACGCCGCTTGATATTGAACCTGTTAGAAAGCCAAGCGCAACATGAGTGGCGCTATCTCCGGTAGTTTCCTCTTTATGCGCTCCCTCTGGCGTGATTGCATCGTTCAATCCAGCTTGTTTACCGTCGATTGCGACAAAGTTCCAGGCATGGCTGTGGCTTGAATCCCACTCGTAAAGAGAGTTAGGCATGGCAAGTTCCGGCTGGCTTTTTGTTTTTGTAACTACTGTCACAAACTTTTGAGGCTCGCTCGATGTAGACGCACAGGCCGACAGGAAAGTAGCGGCCAATAAGATAAACAGTAAGTTGCGCATAATTATTCTCCTAATTAATTTAGATTCATTATCCCATAGTGAACTAATCCCGCCAATTATTTGGATTAGAGGCTGTATTAGCACCCTTAACGCCGTTTGATTAGAAATCTTCACGATAAACTGCCTGTAAAATCGAAACACGGAACTAATGAATGAGTTACACGGATAAACAACTGGTAGGCATTAACAGCTATTCAAAGCATAAACTGGTGTGTGCAATACCCGGTTCGGGAAAAACGTACATGAGCATTGGGCTTGTGGAGAAGATTCTACAAGAGGAACAGAATGCCCATGTTCTACTGGTAACTTTTACCAGCGCGGCCGCATCGGAAATGAGGACTCGACTGGCGGCTAAGCTCCCTGCGAACGTAATGAAGAAACGCGTTGAGGTGGCTACTTTTGCAAGCATTATGATTAGACAGGCCAAATCTTTACTTGGTAAGCGGCAGTTAAAAATCGGTGCCAGCGCAGAGTTCTTCGAGCGTAAAGCTATTGCAATGTGTGGCTATCATGAGATTAGCGATAAGCTCAGAGCGCAGACGGCCATTCGGGATGCAAGTAAATCATTAGAGCGTACCGGATTTTCAGATGATATTGATAAATTACTTGCCTGCTACGACTCGATACTAAATAAGTCCGGTGCGATTGATTTAGACGGACTTGTTCGAGAATTGATTCAAGGCCTTCACGCTGGACAGGTAGAAAAGCATAAGTCGACGCATATTGTTGTTGACGAATTTCAGGACACAGACACGCTTCAATACGCCTGGCTAAAACTGCATGGCGAAAATGGCGCGGTGGTAACCGCGGTGGGCGATGATGACCAGTCAATTTACAGTTGGCGCCAAAGCTCCGGTTACGAAAACATGGCGGAGTTAATGTTGGATTTTGGCATTAAGCCAATGGTACTTGATACCTGCTTTCGTTGCCCGCAGGAAATATTGGACGTTGCTAATAACCTGATCATTCACAACGAGGAAAGAATTCCAAAGAAACTCAAATCCGGTTTGCAAGAGAAAGGGCAAGTTCGGTACCAACCCATTTCTCTTGAATCAATATCAAGCTCACTTAACGAGCTTATCTCTAAAGCAGAGCCTGAAAGCTATCAGCATGAGCAACTTGAGTACTTCCAGGCAATATTGAATGAAAAGGGAAAAAAAGTAGATCAAAGCGCAATCTATGTAGCACACCAGGTGAGTGAAGCCCCGGGAGAGTGGACGGTGCTGGCCCGAACCAATAAAACACTCGATACGCTTGAGATGTGCTTAAATGCCGTTGGGGTCAGCGTATTAAGGCTCGGAGGGAAAAGCATTTGGGAAAATGAAACTCTGATGCTGATAGTACAGGTTATTTATTTAATGTCGGTACGAAGAAACACAAAGCACTTGGCCAGTGTCTTGTTTTGGGCGAATGAAGCTCAAGAGGTCGTCACAGAAGTCATACAAAAAGCTAAGCACCAGGGCTTTTTGGGTTTAAGCGATGCGACTGATGGTGATAACTGGAGTGAACCGACCAAGGCGCTGTATCAGCTGTGTAAGAAGGCAGGAAGTGGTGATCTGAATGTACAAGGCGTGATGTTAGAAGCAACTCGCTGGGTGAATGAGTGCCGTGTTCACGTTATTGGTAAGCCGAATAAAAAGCCCGGCCACGTACAAAAAATAACAGAGAACACCAACAAGCTAAGTGAAATAGCTCGCCAGGTATTCACGTCTGCACGTGGGGACATTCGGTCAAGGGCACTGTTCCTTGAAGATAAGGCCTTTGGAAAGAAAGAGAAGAAGCAATTAGCAGACCGTGAGGACCAGGTTGTTTTAAGCACCATGTCATCCGCAAAAGGTTTAGAATTTCCCCGGGTGTGGGTTCACAAGGTTGAGTCTAATCAGGTTCCGTCAAAAATATCGTATAGATCCAATGAGGAAGCCCCTGAAATGCCAGAGATGGCTGACTATGATGAATGGAACCATAAGCTGTGTGAAGAAAGAAGGGTGCTTTTTGTCGCATCGACACGAGCTGAAAAAGAGCTAGTCCTTAGTTATAGAGAAGGGCAAGGATCCGGCTTCTTACGGGAAATGTTTGGCGAACAGGACTTTGACTATGAGCGGCCAGAGCTGCTTGGCTAAAAAGGGAGCCTCCACAGCTCCCGTTAAAAAAGAATCGGTATTCTGTCAGTACCGGGTCTAATACCTATCGCAGTGTACTCATTGTCAAATGCGGGAAAGTTTTGCAGTGGCATTTGAGTACGCTCAGCGGAGAAGTCAAAATCAACATAGTTAAGGGTAGATAGCCCTTTTTTCGTTTGGGCAAACTGAATTTCAAAACCTCTATAGCGGTCGATTAGGACCGGTTTACGTCTATTGTGTTTCGCATAGAGCGCGGGGCGCAATGCAGAATCACTGTTAGCCAAAATCCGAATTGAGTGCTCAATATTGGTAACCGGCTCTGCGAGCTTAATGCTGGATACATCCGATGTAATTACCGATTTAGGCAAAACTCTTCGCAGCTGGTGCATAATACTCGAGTATGACTTTTCAGAAGTATCAAATCCGTTTATTCTAATCGCATCAGTGATCACAACGGCGCCGTCATAAATAAAGCTTTCCAGAATGGTGCGGCCTAACGCTTCATTAGTAAGTGCTTTTAGTAGAACACCTAGCTCATGCTGAGAAATCACCGCCTGTAATGGTTTTAATGATTTTGCATCGATGAACTGCAGGTTTTCATCAATAACTATCCAGGCACGAATACCACTTGTGACCTCGACTAACTGGACCTCTTCCAGGCTGTCCTTATTCGCTTCAAAATAACTGTCAGCTGTTGACCATGTTGGCGCCTGTACGTTGGCCAGAAGTTCAGGAAGTTCATGAACCATCGTGTCGACGTCAGAAATCAAGTCATAGCCATTAAGCTCCATTTGGCAAACCGCTCTTTCAAGCTCATCACTGATAGCAATGTCATTGCTTAAGCACTGCGCTTTCAAGCTAAGGCAAGGTGTTAAGAAGGCGGGTTCACCAAAGCCGGTGCTCGATACTGAGAACTCAGTGAAAACGTCCTCAGACCGATGCAGGCCAATAAGGACGGATTTACGCTCACCATTTCTATCATCAAGTTTTAGCACTCGATACGCTTTATCTGGATAGGCTCCGGCCATTAGTAAACTCCCCACGTAAGATCAGAAAACTCAGAATCGTCTTTGGAGCTACCTGTTACTGAAGAAAAGGGAACAACATTGGCATTATCCTGGCTTACGGTTGAGGTTTCAGTTGCCGGGCCAGCTTCAATGTAGTCAAACCCTTCTTTAGGTAAGTCGAGCTTCTCACGAACATTCTGAGCTGCTTTACGAACCGAATCTACATCAATACCAGAGTCACTCGGGTTTAACAGTGACACGGCGCTTGCTATCACCTTTTGACTTACAGGATGGCGTACGTCGGTCTTTACCTCGTGTTGCTGATAGTACTCGCTATCGAGTTCAACCAGCATGTCGAGAGACTGAGTGGTATCGAACGGCATAGCCCTGACCCATGGCATAGCTTCTACAGTCGACAGCAGTCTGCGATAACAGGCTACCAGCAGAACGTCGTTCCACTCATTTGTTGTGAGTGGGTTGCAGCGATAGCGGGTCTCCAGATAAATCTCAAGAATTTGTTCAGCTTCCTGCGTCGGCAGTAGCAAGCTCGCGGTTCTATCTGCCATGGCAATTGATACTACAGCACCGGTTACGGACTCCATTTCATTATCAGGACGTTGCTGAATAATTGGCTTATCGCTTCGGCTGGGTAAATCAACCAAATCAGAGCCGCGTAACACCGCCTCTTTAGCGCTATGCTGGCCGACAGCAACAGAAGAAAACGTGTCGCTATACAGGGCCGCTTTAACATCCACGCAGGCTTTTGGCCGACCGAATTTATCCAGTGCCGGCACAAGACGGAACCAACGCACAAAGTCAGCTGGTTTAAGGTTGTGAAAGCAATCGATGTAACGCTCAAGTACGTTGTAAACCTCATCTGTATCAACAACATCAAGAGTTACTGAGTGCTTGTCTCCGCACTGAGAAACACGAGAGTATTGATCGCGAACCCACTTATGAATGCGCTTCGCACCGTGATTACCGAAACGTTTAGTCAGTCGTTTACCGATAACTACATGATTCATTTGCTGACTCCTTAAATTCAATAAAAGCAGGTTACGTCAAAAGTGAAATCGCGCCAGTCTATCCGGCGCGAAGTTCGTCTTCGGAGTTGTTGGAAATAGCGATTTGCATATCACTTTCCATACTTGAATCATTAGTGAATAAGTAAATTGGGTTGAGTGCATTAAAAGCCATGCGCAACGCCTCTGCCTCTTTCGTGATCCGGGGAAATCGAACCCAGGGATTTTCAGAGCTAGGATCTAATGCTGTCTGCTCTTCACCTTTCTTCTCAATAGGCTCGCCATCGATAAAGTAGTATTGTTCAGGCGTTCCTTTTTCTTTATACCGGCACCACGCTCCGACCAGTGGTTTTCTCATATTCTCAGGAGAGGACTCATACACTGGCTGTTCATTCTGGCCTTTCCACTTGAACGTATCGCCTTGATGAATAAGATCCAGTGTAAACTGCTCGTAATTTGGTGAGTTACAAACCAAGTGGTAAATACCACGCTTGCGCAGGCGTGCATACAACTGAGGGATTTTTGCGTATTCCGGCAGTTCCACAGTGAAGTAAAAATGCTTAGACGCCGGCAACAGGCTTAAACCTTCTTCAGCAACCTGCAGAACAGCATGACGCAACACTTCAGCATCTATATTAAACAGCCCAAGCTCACCAAGTTCATGTGCTTTCCGTCCTTCAAGCGTGCATTGCTTGAATAGCTCTTTCAAAGCCCGCTGACAGGCCTCCAGCGTGTATGAACGATCAGGAAAGCGAGACTTATAGGTCTCAAAAACATCGCCTGCAAGCGTTTCATCTGTGAATACTGCATTTATAGGATTGTTCATCGTCAGGTCCTTATCGGATTTATTTAGTCTTACTGCTTATTGCAACACGAAGCTTGATTACAGCCAGTTATTTGGCTCTAAATGGCAAGCGTTACCGGTGATTCAAAGTTATTAAGCCAATTATTGTCCTTGAAGCGGCGAGAGATAGACTGCAGCGCATCAATAAGTACCGAGCGAGCCTGAGCTTTCCTGGCTTGCTTTAATACAAATGGCTGGCAGTTAACGGCTTTTTGAAACTCTATGGCCACAAACGTGAATTGCTTGATAGCGACACCTAGCATTTCCGCAACGTAGGTATAGAACTGCTCCTGGATATCATAGTGGAGCTCATTAACCTGAGACTTAAAGTTCTTCACTACGGTATCGCGCGTTGATTTAACGTCAGTTGCGGTATCCCAAATAGTTAGCCAGTCAAACTTTGCTTTCATTAATAGTCCGGTTAGCTTGCAGCGAACAATCATTGCAACTTCAGCAAATCCATCACTAAGCACTGAGCGGGCATCATTATGTAACCGGGCCGCTTCTGCTGCTTTAACAACAGAGTCCCAGATATCACCGGCAATCGGCACTTTTCCGCCATACGTTGTTACTTGTTCGTCGTCGATAGATTTAACAACCGGCGCACCGTGGCTCAACTTTAGTCGCTCCACTTCCACATCGAAGACGACTGCATGCTTATCATGAGCTATTAAACGATAGCCTTTATCCAGTTTTGACTCCGACTTGCTAAGCCCATTCTGCACAAGAGCGGCGTCAGCGTCAGTCGTGTTATATATGCCAGAAGTTGAGACGCCCGGGCAGCAACGTTTTAACCGGTTAACCTTATCCTTAATGCCTTCAGATATAGTTTCCCCGCACTCACTTAACGCCTGGTTGAGTTGTTCATGCGTATGAACCGCATCCGGATACTCAGATGGAGTTGGTAACCGGAAGTATTCAGAGTTAAAGCGGGCAGGTTCAAGGGTAAGCAAGTGGATTAAACTGCCTGTATCAAGCGTCTTTTTCTGACTGGAAGTGCGGACTCTCTCTTTGCCAAAAACGTACTGTTGCGCGTATTCAGTAGCGGAGCCGACAAACGTCTTAACCTCTGTTGATGACAAGGCGTCAAGTGAGCGGTAAACATCATTCGGCATACCAAAGTAAATGCCTTCCTTTAAGTCACCACTCTCGTCGATGAAATTCTCTTTTAAAGCATCACCCACAACCGTATAGGCGGACTTCGCTCTTTCGAACCACATAGACAATTCATTTGACGTTGATGTTGTTGCTGCTGACATTGAAACCTCCTTTGCTATCTGGTCTCAGTGTCTCAGTAAATCAAAACACCGCCATTTTTTTGGTAGGAGAGGGAAGAGTGAAGGTAATGGCAGCCAAATTACTTGCGGGCAGATTATTTCGTGAGAGCATTACTCACAGTCAACTGAAACTAAGGAGACATAATGGCTAACGACAACCGCATGTGGACGTACACCTTTGACGAAGAGTTTTTCACAAATGGCAATTTCACCTCCAAAGAGAAAGCCTTAGATGCCGCACGAAAAGACGCACCAACTGAGCGCGATACCAATGACCAGCCTTTTACGTCGGTCTTTATTGGTCGCACAAAACCATGTGTAAATTCACAGTTCTTCCCCGGAGGCGATGACTTAACAGAGCACATGCAAAATCAAGCATCGGATGTCGGCGGTGAGTATGCTGACGACTATCCGAATGTTGGTTCGGAAGCTGAAGATGAGCTCACCAATGAACTGCATGATCTTCTTGAGCGCTGGTGTAAGAAGCACAATGTAGAGCCGAGCTTCTACATCGTAGAAGACACTGAAGTCTGCGAACTTTAGGAGGTTTTCATGACGTCACTAAAGTTAACGCTTATCGTACGATTAAAACGATTGAGAAGGGAGTTAAAATCAAGCTATCAGAGGTTTAAAGCTATTGTACGAGTAGCTTTTAGAAAAGCTCTGAAAGACGCTTTGAACGCTGTTCTTATGGCGATTTGCATTTGTATCGCTATAGCTTTACTTGTCATTTTATTCGGGCTTGCTTTTATGCCGTTTTTGCTGGGGGAGTTGATGGGGTATTTTCCTGAAAACCCACAAAGTTATGAAGACGTGCTTTTTTCGTGGCCATTTCTTATCGGGGCTCTTTGGGTTGGTTTCTGCATTCTTATATTCAGACAATACCTTCTGATCTCCGAGAATCAGAATAAATAATGACGCTTAATGCCGACCTACACATGCGCTAGTGAAGGTCGGCATTGGTGTTTACCAGCCCGTGTAACAGTTAAGTATATTCGTGACTAATTTTTTGTTTTGCGTATCTAGGTTAAAGCAGGCAGCGCCAAACGAATAATACTCATAAACGTGATCACCTACCTTCTCAATCGTTTCTTTATCAAGCTTGGCCGCTCTCGCTGACGCTTCAACAAGAAACCGTTGTGTTGCGGCAGCGTTATAGGCACTTGCAACCGCATATCGCAGAGGTGTAAAGCCATTACCCTCAAGCAGCCTTTCTATGTCGACGTTAATATCATAAAGGGCAATGTCACCATCGCTGTCTACGTGATCTTTCAGCTTGATTGAATCATCATTGAATTTCTTGCCAGCATCGAGAATCGACTGAATAAACTGACGCTTTCTCGCTGGCTCAGTCTTTGTGGCCACAAACATTTCGACAGCGCGTTTTAGACTACCTTCGGAAATGCGCGTGTTTAGAAGCATCCAGTTATCATCTTTACCTTTGAACGCATAACCTGTTTGCTTATCGTCTTCATGAAGCTTGGCAAAAGACGAAAGATTTGTGCCTGGTGCACCAACAAATTCAAGCTCCTCCAAAGCTTGAGAAAAGTCACGAACAGCTGGTAACCCATTACCCCAACAGATGATTTTCAGTGCTTCAGATTGAGTTAAACCCTGGGCTTTCTTCAGCTCTTTTGCTCTTTGCTTAGCTTTTAATAGTGGCAAACCTGAGGGAAGGCACAGAAATGGCTCTAGCTCTTCAATCGTGCAAGGGTATAGTTTTGTGTTATCAGACATAAAAAATCTCCTGACCTCGCGACCGTCGATACCTGAGGTGCAGTAGTTATTAAATGCCTAATGCAACAGATGGTAAGTCGTTTTAACTTCTAACTAGAATGTAAGACTGTCAGTGGGAGACTTTGCCTCGACGGTGGCAGGCTTGTCGTTGAGCCTGCCAAAAGTATAAGTGTTTATTCAAGGTTAAGTAAAGCGTCAGTCAATGATCCATCTTTATCCTCTGAGTACAGATCAGCCAGTCGGTCTTGTTGCTCTACTTTTTTTGCCGGGGTATACGGATTTAATGGTTGATGGGGCACCTTTACCCCACCAACCTGATACCATTATCAGATGGTTGATAGATCGACTCCGTAGTTGAGTTCCTCTGCGAAGTCCGGCAGTCCGTAACCGATGGTTTTCTTGTAGAAAGGAGAGACCTTCGCAGTCGGTGCCTTCTTCTTGTGCTTCGTGGTG